>ERZ838483.186-NODE-186-length-81348-cov-12.252494_pt1 | contig 81348 bp, 73 predicted proteins | sample MGYA00519939_ERZ838483 | MGnify/ENA primary metagenome ERZ838483 (study PRJEB31850, sample SAMEA3708836) | human gut metagenome | biome: human gut; feature: human-associated habitat; material: faeces | place: China | collected 2014 ...
GTATGATAGGGGTCTCCAAAACCTTTGGTGGGAGTTCGATTCTCTCATCCCCTGTTCTTTAAAAACACCTGTTTAGGTGTTTTTTTATTTATAGTAATTTAAATTAAATTTTTATAGAGGAGAATATATATGAGAAAAACAAGTAATAGCGTGCTTTCGCAATATCGGGGTGCGTTAATGGGAATATCCATCATATTGATTATAGTTTTTCATTTTACGGATGACTGTCATTATTACTCCTATCATTTTAGTGGCTGGATTTCCTTCTTTTGGAGATATATTTCATCATCGAGTGTTGATGCATTTTTATTCTTTTCTGGTCTGGGATTATATTATTCCATGAAAAAAAGATCAGATGTTAGAAGCTTTTACATAAGAAGATTAAAAAGAATTCTGATTCCTTATTGCATCGTAGCCGTACCCTCTTATATTTTACTGGATGTCTGTGTAGATAAAACAGGATGGGGAGAAGCCATAAAAGACTTCACATTTATCACATTTTTCAGTGATGGAGACAGGCTTTACTGGTATATTGGACTTATGCTGTTATGCTATCTGATTTATCCCTATATCTTTCAGATTGTGGATAGCGCACGGGACGCAATAGATGGAGAGATCCGTCTGCTTTCTATTGTAAGTGCTATTACAGTATTAGCACTTGTAATTGCATTATATGAGAAAGATATGTTTGGAAATGTGAATATTGCTTTGCTTCGTCTGCCTGTTTTTATAGCGGGCTGTTTTTATGGCAGATCCAGTTATGAAAAAAGGGAAAGTTATTGGAAATGGTTGATTCTTTTTGCGTTATCCGGCTATTTGCTCACCATGCTTCCAAGTGGATCTCCTATTTTTGCAAGGTATGTGACCGGAATTTTTAATATCTCATGTTGTGCGGGAATTGCCTGGATCTTTTCCCAGTTATCTATGCGCCCGGTTATAAGAATACTGGAATGGTTTGGTGCTCATTCGCTGGAAGTGTATCTGGTACATGTTACCATACGAAAATTTATGAAGGGAGCAGCATTTCATACATGCCATCTGCGTTACGAACTGGTGCTGGTATGCAGTTCCATTGTGATTGCATGGATACTTCAGATCCTTGTCCGGTATATAACAGATCATTTGCTTAAGGAAAAGAGGTAAGACATATGACCCTACAGCAGTTACATCAGGTAATTACGATTGCAGAAAGCCGTTCCATGAACGAAGCATCCCGAAAATTGTTTGTCTCACAGCCCAATCTGTCTGCGGTTGTGCGCGAACTGGAAGAAGAAGCAGGAATCACCATTTTTATCCGGTCCAACCGGGGAATCGTGCTTACACCAGAGGGAGAGGAATTTATCGGATATGCCAAGCAGGTCGTGGAGCAGTATCATTTACTGGAATCCCGTTATATTTCGTCTGCATCCAAAAAGAAATTTTCCGTGTCTATGCAGCATTATACCTTTGCGGTCAAGGCATTTGTGGAAGTCGTAAAGGCTGTCGGAATGGAAGAATATGAATTTGCCGTGCATGAGACACAGACGAATCAGGTAATCGAAAATGTGCGTAACATGAAAAGTGAGCTGGGGATTCTTTTCCTGAGCAAATTTAATGAAGCAGTACTCCAGAAACTTTTCAAGGAAAATGATGTGGTTTTTGAAGAACTGTTTACCTGTGACACCTATGTATATCTGTGGAAAGGACATCCGCTGGCACAAAGGGATGTAATTTCCATGAAAGAACTGCAGGAATATCCATGTCTGGTGTTCGAACAGGGGAAAAATAATTCCTTTTATTTTGCCGAAGAGATGAAAAGTACCTATGAATATAAGAAGATGATCCATGCGGATGACCGGGCGACCATGCTGAATCTGATGGTTGGGCTGAATGGTTATACACTCTGTTCCGGGATTATCTGTGAAGAATTAAACGGAAATGATTATGCGGCAGTGCCACTGGCAGAGAGCGAAAAGATGCGGATCGGCTATATCCGGCACAAGGGGATAAAGGTCAGTCCGATCGGAGAATTATATGTGGATATTCTGAAAAAAAGTGGGAAACCACTTTGATAAAAATAGTTTTCATCAAAAAATGCTTGTTTTGGTGATTGGAAAGGCAATTTTTTGGAGAAATTGCATAAGATAGCAGGTATAAATATAAATACACGAAAAAAAACGGTAAGAATCTGATGGAAACGGTTGCGCGATTACCGTCATTATGCAGGAAAAACCGGAGAAATGCGAAGTTTGCATAACTTTGACAGATGAGAAAAAAAGTGGCATAATCTTTTCTAAACTTGGGGATGATAATAAAAGTATGTTGTTTAAAGGTAGAAAGAGGTGTTGGATTATGTATGAAACTGTTAAAGTAATTCGGTTATCAGATATGGATGAAGTTAAGGATTTTGTACGTGCAGCAGGTGGTTGTGATTTTGATATTGATGTAAAATGTGACAGAACATTCATTGATGCAAAGTCATTGCTTGGTATGATTGGACTTGGCGTAAAAAAGAATCTTCAGGTTTGCTACGGTGGAAAGAATGAAAATTTCGAAAACGTAGTTGCTAAATTTGCAGTGGCATAATACAATTATTATATCGTGACTATGGAACTTTAAGTCCCACTCCGTATTCCGGAGCGGGGCTTTTTATTGTAAAATAATGGAACAAATAAAAACCCGCTTTATACAACAGGAAAATACCCGCGGGAGAAAGGAGGTGTACATGCAGGAATTACATATCTCTGTGAGAAATCTGGTAGAGTTTATTTTCCGTGGAGGAGATATCGATAACCGTGCAGGAAAGCTGGCGAGTGCAGAGGCCATGATGGAAGGCAGCCGTATCCACCGGAAAATTCAAAAAAGCATGGACACCTCCTACCAGGCGGAAGTACCGCTGAAAATTGAATGGAAAGCCAACGATTACGTACTGGTCGTGGAAGGACGTGCAGACGGAATCGCCTATGGAAAATTTCAGCCGGATCTGCCGGCTGCGACGGAGTCTGTGCTGCAACCGGAGATGGAGTTTGCGGCGGAAATCCCTCCGGAAGAAGAAATCAGTTTCATCGATGAGATCAAGGGTGTATATAGAAACGTTGCGGCAATGGAACAGCCGGTCTACGTGCATAAAGCCCAGGCAATGTGCTATGCGTATATCTATGCGAAACAGAACCGTCTGGAGCGGATCGGCGTGCAGATGACCTACTGCAATCTGGATACGGAAGAAATTCGGTATTTCCGGGAAATTTATACATTTGAGACGCTGACCGTGTGGTTTACGCATCTGATCGAAGATTATCGGAAATGGGCAGACTGGCAGATCGCATGGAAAAAACAGCGGCAGGAGAGTATTCATACACTCGAGTTTCCATTTCCCTACCGGCAGGGACAAAAGAAGCTGGTTGCCGATGTTTACCGCACCATTCTGCGGGGGAAGAACCTGTTTATCGAGGCACCGACCGGAGTGGGCAAAACAATTTCCACAATCTTTCCGGCGGTAAAAGCAGTGGGAGAAGGGCTGGCAGACCGGATCTTTTATCTCACGGCAAAGACCATCACAGCAACTGTGGCAAAAGAAACGTTCGCACTGCTGGAAGAACAGGGCTATCGTGCCAAAGTGATCCAGATTACAGCAAAAGAAAAACTCTGCCTGTGTGAAGAGATGGACTGCAACCCGGTAAACTGTCCATATGCAAAGGGACATTTTGACCGCGTGAACGATGCGGTGTTTGATCTCTTGCAGAAATCCAACCTGTTTACCAGAGAGGAAGTTTTAGCGCAGGCGAAAGAATATCAGGTGTGCCCGTTTGAGATGAGTCTGGATGTGGCAACCTGGGCGGACAATATTGTCTGTGATTACAATTACGTATTCGATCCGAATGTATATCTGAAACGCTTTTTTCAGGAGGGGATAAAGGGAGACTATCTGTTCCTGGTGGATGAGGCACATAACCTCGTGGATCGCAGCAGGGAGATGTACAGTGCCGATCTTTACAAAGAAGACGTGCTTGCAGTGAAGCGGATCATGAAAGCGCACAGCCGTACGATCTGCCGTATCCTGGACAAATGCAACAAAGCCATGCTGGAAATGAAACGTGAGTGTGAGCACTACCAGATTCTGGACAGTGTGGGAACGTTGACCTTCCACCTTATGCGGCTGGCCTCCCAGATGGATGAATTTTTGGAAAAACCGCGGGAATTTCCGGAGAAGAAAACGGTGCTGGATTTTTACTTTGCGCTGCGCAATTTCCTGAATATCTATGATCTGGTGGATGACCATTACGTGATCTACAGCCAGATGACGGAGGAAGGCCAGTTCCGGATCCGGCTCTTTTGCGTAGATCCGTCGGTCAATCTGCAGAAATGCATCGATAAAAGCAATTCCACGATCTTTTTCTCCGCAACGCTCCTGCCGATCGGATACTACAAGCGGCTACTTTCCACGGACGAGGATAACTATGCCATTTATGCGCAGAGTACGTTTGCCCAGACACAGAGACTTCTCGCATTTGGCCGGGATGTGAGCACAAAATATACGCGGAGGAACAGAAAAGAATACGAAAAAATCGCGGACTATATCGGTGCAGTCACAGAAGCACAGCAGGGAAATTACATGGTGTTTTTCCCGTCTTACCGGCTGATGCAGGATGTATATGAGGTCTTTGCCGGGAAGGCGGCCGATTCGTGCGAGATTCTGATGCAGCATAGTAATATGAAAGAACACGAAAGAGAAGCGTTTTTGGAAGAATTTGAAAAAGAGCGCCAGGGGACACTCGTTGCGTTCTGTGTGATGGGTGGAATTTTCGGGGAAGGCATTGATCTGAAAAACGACCGGCTGATCGGTGCCATCATCGTGGGAACCGGACTTCCGCAGGTCAGCGATGAACGTGAAATTTTAAAGAATTATTATGATGAGCGGGGATTGTCCGGATTTGACTATGCGTTCCGCTATCCGGGAATGAACAAAGTCCTGCAGGCAGCAGGGCGCGTGATCAGGACCAGCGAGGACCGCGGCGTGATCCTTCTGCTGGATGAACGTTTCCTGCAACGCGAATACGGAGCGCTTTTTCCGAGAGAATGGGAAAAGAGAAGCGTCTGTGGTCTGCCGCAGCTGCGGGAAGAAGTGAGCCGGTTCTGGTCAGACGTCTGGGAGGAGCTTTAAAAACTCTTCGGTGGAGGCAGAAACCGGAAGGGTAGGGTTTAACGAAGCCACCAGCTGCCGCTGCGGGATCGTTTCCTGCGTGCGGACGAGAAAGAGATCCTCCGGCTTGTGTTTCAGACAAAAATCCGGGATAAAAGCAATTCCAAGACCGATGCGGGCCATGTCAATGAGCAGATCGTTGCTGCTGAGCTCTACCTGAGGCAGCAGTTCCAGCTGATGCTGCAGGAAAATGTGGTGCAGAAACTCACTTGTCGTGCTCTTGCGGTCTAACATCATGAGCGGATAGGTGCCAAGCTCCGAGAAAGGAACGATGCGGTCCGCCAGATCAAAATATGCAGGATTGGCGACGAATACATCCGAGAAAGAGCCAACCGTTTTCTGAATATAGGAAGGATTCAGATGCGGGTTTGGAAAATTTGTGATAATCAGATCTACCCGGCGCTGCTCTAACAGGTCTACACAGCCCATCGAGCTGGCATTGGTGATTTTAATCGGAACATCCGGGAATTTCCGATGGAATTTCTGCAGATATGGCAGAAGAAAATAGCGGCAGATCGTGTCGCTGGCACCGATATGCAGCTGTCCTAAACCAAGAGAGCCGGATTCTAAAAGCTGGCTTTCGCCGCGTGAGATCAGATTCATGGCAGGTTCCACATGTTTCAGAAGCAGAGCACCGGCAGGAGTCAGCTGCACTTTTTTTGTGCTGCGGATAAAAAGCGGCTGTCCCAGCTTGCGCTCTAATGTTTTGATAGACTGGCTTACCGCTGACTGGGAGATAAACAGCTTCTTACTTGCATCCGAAAATGAGAGAGAGCTTGCAACATAATAGAAAACCTTGTATAATTCATAATTGATATCCATCGATCATATCCTCAGTAGTATAGTATAGTATAGTATAGGATAGGATATATTATATACCTTTCACAAAGGAGAGAAAAGGAGATTATCATGAAAAAGGGAATTTTGAAAACCTTATGCGGATTGATGGCGGCACTCATGCTGCTTGTGTTCGCAGGAACACCCGTTACAACTCAGGCAGCAAAACTGCCATATTACATTAAAATCAATCGTCAGCAGAACTGTGTGACCGTATATACACTTGATTCCAAAGGCAAATATACCAAACCGGTCAAAGCATTTGCCTGCTCTGTCGGTGTCAACAATGCCACCCCGACAGGAACATTTTCGATTCCGGCAAAATACCGCTGGCATACACTTATGGGCGGTGTGTACGGACAGTATTGCAGCCGTATTCACGGTGGTGTGCTGTTCCACTCTGTTTTTTACAGTGCACAGGATCCGAGCAGGCTGGCATACAATTCTTATAACCGTCTGGGACAGACGGCATCCCACGGATGTGTCCGTCTGAATGTGGAAGATGCCAAGTGGATCTATGACAACTGCCCGGTAGGAACCAAAGTAACCATCTATGACAGCAAAGATCCGGGACCGCTGGGCAAGCCTACCCCGATCCGTATTGATGTAAACAGTCCGTACCGCGGATGGGATCCGACCGATCCGGATCCGAGAAATCCATGGCTGAAACTCCGTCCGACGATTAAGGGAATCAAGAATAAAACCATCGAGAGAACAAACAGCAAAGTAGATCTGAAAAAGGGTGTGAAAGCTACCGATTACAGAGGTAAGACACTTAAATTTACCGTTTCCGGAAAAGTCAATGCGGCAAAGACCGGAAAATATAAGATTACATACACCGCAAAAGATGCCAAAGGAAACAAGACCCAAAAGAGCATCGTAATTACCGTAAAAGATACGAAAGCGCCATCCATCAGCCTGAAGCGAAAGACACTGACCTACAATAAAGCCGTTTCCAAAGAAAAACTGGTTTCTGCAATTAAGGCAGATGTAGTGGCAAAAGATCTGGGCAAAAAACTTGCGTCAAAATATGTTTTCGTGGATGCCAGAGAAGCACATAAGGCAGTTACCGCTATGGAAAGAGGAACCTATGGAACTTATAGCGTGACCGTATATGTCAAAGATACGGCAGGAAATAAATCCAGAAAGCTGAAAGTAAAGATTAATTTTGTAAATCCAAACCCGGGTACCGATCAGCCGGATCAGCCGGAACCGGACACTCCGGGCGTTGTAACGGACAGTGCAATTACCGTACAGTAATTTCATAAGAACAGGTAATAGATATCGTAAGCGATATTAATTTTACTTAATTGTCAACCCATGATACAATAACATAAAGATCAATGGAATGCCCCCGAATGCAGGGGGCATTCCGTTTCGCAAAAGAAGGAGGTAAATCCAATGGGCAATGTACGTCGTGTGTACGTAGAAAAGAAACCGGATTTTGCCGTAAAGGCAAAAGAATTAAAACATGAGGTAAAGCATTATCTCGGAATCGCTGCAGATCAGGTGCGTGTTCTGATCCGTTATGATGTGGAAAATGTATCGGATGCCACTTACCAGAAGGCATTGCAGACGGTATTTTCCGAGCCACCAGTGGATGATATTTATGAGGAGAACTTTGACGCAGAAGGCGGAAACGTATTTTCCGTAGAATTCCTGCCGGGACAGTTCGACCAGAGAGCGGATTCCGCAGAGCAGTGCGTGAAGCTTTTAAATGAGGATGAGGAGCCGATCATCCGCAGCGCGACGACCTATGTGATCAAGGGTGACATCACAGAGGATGAGTTAGAGGCGATCAAAAAGTATTGTATCAATCCGGTAGATTCCCGTGAGACCGGTATGGACAAGCCGGATACCCTCGTACAGAATTTCGATGAGCCGGCAGACGTGGCAGTTTTCGACGGATTTATCGACATGGCAGAAGCACACTTAAAGGAACTGTACAGCTCCTTAAATCTTGCCATGACCTTTAAGGATTTCTTACATATCCAGAATTACTTCAAAAATACCGAGAAGCGGAATCCGTCCGTGACAGAGATCCGCGTGCTTGATACTTACTGGAGTGACCATTGCCGTCATACCACCTTCTCGACAGAACTGAAAAATGTGAAGTTTGATGAAGGATTTTACCAGGCACCAATCAAAAAGACTTACGAAGAATATCTGGATACCCACAAGAAACTGTATGCGGGACGCGATGACAAGTTTGTCTGCCTGATGGATCTGGCACTGCTTGCCATGAAACGTCTGAAAAAAGAAGGAAAACTTGCAGATCAGGAAGAATCTGACGAAATCAATGCATGTTCCATCGTGGTACCGGTAGAGGTAGATGGAAAGACCGAAGAGTGGCTTGTAAACTTTAAGAACGAGACACATAACCATCCGACCGAGATTGAGCCGTTCGGTGGTGCTGCTACCTGTTTAGGCGGAGCCATCCGTGATCCGCTTTCCGGAAGAACTTATGTCTATCAGGCAATGCGTGTGACCGGAGCCGCAGATCCAACCGTATCCGTAAAAGATACGATTGAGGGTAAGCTGCCACAGAAGAAGATCGTGCGCGAGGCAGCCAGAGGTTATAGCTCCTATGGAAACCAGATCGGATTGGCAACCGGATATGTCAAAGAGGTTTACCATCCGGATTATGTGGCAAAACGTATGGAGATCGGAGCTGTCATGGGTGCCGCACCGAGACGTGCCGTACAGAGACTGACCTCCGATCCGGGAGATAAGATTATCCTTCTGGGCGGACGTACCGGACGTGACGGTATCGGTGGAGCGACCGGTTCTTCCAAGGCGCACAATACAGAGTCCACATCGGTATGCGGTGCTGAGGTACAGAAAGGTAATGCACCGACTGAGCGTAAACTGCAGCGTCTGTTCCGCAGGGAAGAAGTCAGCCATATTATCAAAAAATGTAACGATTTCGGTGCCGGCGGTGTATCGGTAGCCATCGGTGAGCTTGCAGACGGACTGCGCGTGAATCTGGACAAAGTACCGAAGAAATATGCCGGTCTGGACGGAACAGAGATTGCAATCTCCGAGTCCCAGGAGCGTATGGCAGTCGTTGTCGCTCCGCAGGATGTCGAGCAGTTCCTTGCTTATGCAAAAGAAGAAAACCTTGAAGCAACCGAGGTGGCAGTTGTCACCGAGGAGCCGAGACTGATCTTAGAGTGGAGAGGAAAAGACATTGTCAATATTTCCCGTGCATTCCTCGATACCAACGGTGCGCATCAGGAAGCAGATGTTGAAGTCGAGATGCCAAAAGAGGAAGACAACTTCTTTAAAAAGATCGAACTTCCGAAAGTTGCAGATGCATTACAGAAAAACGACAACAAATCAGCATGGCTTGCCATGCTTGCGGATCTTAATGTATGTTCCCAGAAGGGACTTGTCGAGATGTTTGACGGTTCCATCGGTGCGGGAAGTGTCTACATGCCATACGGCGGCCGCTATCAGCTGACCGAGACACAGAGCATGGTTGCCAAACTTCCGGTTCTGAAAGGAAAATGCGATACCGTAACCATGATGTCCTACGGATTTGATCCGTACTTATCTTCCTGGAGCCCATACCATGGATCGGTTTATGCGGTACTCGAATCTCTTTCCCGTATCGTGACAGCCGGTGGTGATTACAAGAAAGTACGATTTACTTTCCAGGAATATTTCCGCAGAATGAACGAAGATCCAAAGAGATGGAGCCAGCCGTTTGCCGCACTGCTCGGTGCATTTGATGCACAGATCGGTTTTGGTCTGCCGTCCATCGGTGGAAAAGATTCCATGTCCGGAACCTTTAACGATATTGACGTGCCGCCGACACTTGTTTCTTTCGCAGTCGATGTGGCAAGAGAAAAAGACGTGATCACACCGGAACTGAAAGAAGCAGGAGATAAGCTGGTACTCTTTACGATCGAAAAGAACGCGTATGATCTGCCGGTATATGAACAGGTGATGAAACTGTATGATAAGATTCATGAGCTGATCGGCAAGGGTGCAATCCGCAGTGCCTATGCACTTGACGGAAAAGGTCTGACAGCAGCAGTCAGCAAGATGGCATTCGGTAACAAACTGGGTGTAACAATTGCCGATGATGTCACTGCAGAAACCTTATTTGCACCGGGATTCGGTAATATCGTAGCAGAAGTAAAAGAAGAGTTTCTTCCTATTATAAAAGAAGCATCCGGAGTTGTTGTCGGTGAAGTGAACGATGCACAGAAATTTGTATACAAAGAAATGTCACTTTCCATGGAGGAAGCAATTGCAGCCTGGACCGGAACACTCGAAAGAGTCTTCCCAACCCGCGCAACCGAGGATAAAGAAAAAGTACAGAGTGACGTATACGATACAAAGAACATCTATGTATGCAGAAACAAAGTCGCAAAGCCGACCGTATTCATTCCGGTATTCCCTGGAACAAACTGTGAGTACGACAGTGCGAAAGCGTTTGAGCGTGCAGGTGCCAATACAATTGTAAAAGTATTCAAGAATCTGAGTGCAGCAGACATCCGTGATTCTGTCGATGAATTTGTCAAGGCAATCAACCAGTCACAGATCATCATGTTCCCGGGTGGATTCTCCGCAGGAGATGAGCCGGAAGGATCTGCAAAGTTCTTTGCAACGGCATTCCGGAATGCAAAGATGACCGAGGCAGTAAGCAGACTGCTGTCAGAACGTGACGGACTGGCACTTGGTATCTGCAACGGATTCCAGGCGCTGATCAAACTGGGACTTGTTCCTTACGGACAGATCCAGGCACAGAGTGCGGATTCCCCAACGCTGACCTACAACACCATCAACCGCCACATCAGCAAGATGGTATATACCAAGGTCGTAACAAACAAATCCCCATGGCTGCAGCAGGCAAAGCTTGGTGCAACATACTGCAACCCGGCATCCCATGGAGAGGGACGTTTCGTAGCTCCGAAGGAATGGCTGGACAAGCTTTTTGCAAACGGACAGGTTGCCACCCAGTATGTCAATGAAGCCGGCGAGCCAACCATGGATGAAGAGTGGAATGTCAATGGTTCGTACATGGCGATCGAGGGTATCACCAGTCCGGATGGACGTGTACTTGGAAAGATGGCACACAGCGAGCGCCGCGGTGAGGCCGTTGCCATGAACATCTACGGAGAGCAGGATATGAAGATCTTCGAATCCGGAGTTGCTTACTTTAAATAGAATTGTTTATCTTCACGCGTAGTTTCACTCGAACTACGCGTGAAATAGTTTTAATAATAGAAAAAAGTGAAAAAACTCTTAAATGCTTAAGAAAATATTAAAGAATTTTTTCAATAAAATGTAATTTTGGTGTTGCAAAGATACAATACTTGGTGTATGATTGTCACGTAGAGTAGTTAAAAGAGTACTATAAATAGTACGACAAGTGATGAACTACTATCGAGGCTATGGAAACTGGAAGTTATTCCAGACAGACCTTACAATTGCAGATACATATTAGAAATATAAGTCATCGGAACCTCAGCTTGCTGATCTTGATGCTGGACAATCAACGTTGATATCACACTCTACGCCGACGTCTGATGTGCGAAAGTTTCTGGTCATTTATGATTTGTGTGTCTGTAGATGAAACTGACAATGGACTTAACAGTAAGACCGAGGAGGTCAGTGGAGGCAATTAGCGAGAACATTGGATTGGAAAAATCGTCCGCAGCGGTTTGGAAGAGAAGATGAAGGAACTTAAACGTGCAGGGTTAAACGGGTAGAAGAGATGGAAGTTAGTCAAAAAGAAAGAGAGGAAAAAACATGAAATCAAGCAAAAAAGTGTTAGCTTTTGCTCTCGCTGCAGCTATGGTTGTAACAGCAGTTCCTGCTACAAACGCACAGGCAGCTTCTACAGCAAAGCTTAGCGCAAAAAAAGCCACAGTTTATTCTGAGGGCTACAAGACAGTTACAGTTAAAACTCCAAAGTCTTGGAAGTCTGTTAAAGTAACTGCAACAAGCAACAAGAAGTCTGTTGCAACTGTTAAGAAGACAGCAGCAAAGAAGATCAAGGTTACAGGTGTTAAGCCAGGTACCGCTAAAGTTACGGTTAAGGTAACTTACAAGACTTCTACAAAGAAGAGTGCTAAGACAAAGACAAAGAAACTTACTTACACACTGAAAGTTGCTAAGGTAGGCATTGCTTTATCTGGAGATTCAGTAGTAGCTATTGGAAGCACAACTAAGTTAACAAATACTAAGAAAAATTCTTCAAGAGCTAAGATTACTTACACATCAAGCGATGATTCTATTGCAACAGTAGCAGCTGACGGTACAGTAACTGGTGTTAAGGCTGGTAAGGCAACAATCACAGCTAAGATTACCGTTGGTAAGGATTCAGCTACAACTACTAAGGATGTAGAAGTTAAGAACTATGTTCTTTCTACTGTAGCACAGAACAAGTTGACAGAGCTTACAGCTACTGTTACTGGTAATACAAAGAATCTTAAGCCTACTGATTTCGTAGTGAAGAACGAGACAACAAACGTTGTTTATCCAGTATCTAAGGTATCTGTTGATTCTAAGGATGCTTCTAAGGTTACATTAACACTGTTCAGTGAATTAAAGGATGCTGCTACATATGATGTAACTCTTGATGGAATCACAAAGACATTCGTAGCTTCTGACGGAAAGGTTGCTTCTATCGGTCTTGACAATGTGACAATTCCTGCAGCTACTGAGACGGAAGTTAAGTTAGTATCTAAAGACGCTAATGGTGTTATTGTTAAAGAAGTATCTTATCCTTCATCTGATGCTACTTATGACTTCACAATTGATACCAAGGGAAATGGTTATACAAGTGGATCTAAGCTTTATTTAAATAAAGTTGGTGATACTGCTGAAGCAACCATCACATATAAGACAGGTAAGTATGACCAGAATGGTAAGCCAGAAGGAAATATTGGACCAAACAAAGTTACAATTACCGCAGTTGATCAGGCTGTTGTAAATAGCTTTGATGCTAGAATTGATGATAATACTAAAGCATCATTTGATAAGGCTAAAGATACAAAGAAGATTGCAGTAAAAGATCCTAATAAGGCCGTATTCTTCAAAATTAAGGATGCAAACGGCAAAGAAATTTCTAGTTCTGAATATGCTAAGTATTCCGTAGAAACTTCTGATAAAACAGTTCTTATGTTAGCTACATCTTCTTTAGGCTCAAAGAAAGTAAATGTTACAGCATTAAAGAGTGGTACAGCTTATATCCTTATTAAAAAAGATGATAAGGTTGTTGGATCTGTTGCTATCGAAATTGGTGCTGAGAGAACCGTAGCAACTCTTGAGTTAGATAAGTACAGTGTAACTGTATCAAGAAGTCTTACCGGTGATGCAAAGGCTGTAAAGGCAACTGTTAAGGATCAGTATGGAGATGATATTTCAGCAACTCTTAATGTAGAATGCTTATCTACAGATGTATCTGGAAAGGTTCCTGCTGATATTTCAGGAGCTAATTATTATACATATGATAATGATAAGACAGTTACATTTAAAAATTCTGCAGAAAAAGGAAATTATGTATACAAGATTTCTTACAAGAAAGATGGCAAGGAAGTTGTTGCAAAGACAGTTAGTGTTACAGTAAAAGAAGCAACAAACACTACAGCTACAGCTTGGAGATTAGATGTAGCTAATGACAATGCAGATATCGTTGTTGGAAAAGATGTAAAAGACCAGACAGTTACAGTTTCTATGATCGGAATGAATGACGGTACTGATGTTACAAGAGAAACTACTACCAAATATGTTGTAAAAGACAAAGATGGTAAAGTAGTTTATGACGATACTGCTGCAACTGTAGTATCTAAGGGTGCCTTTACTAAAAATGTTTTTGGTGTATTAACTTTTGATGCATTAACTACTTCAACTTCAACTTCTGGTTCTGCAATTACTGCAACAAAGAATATTGCTGCTGGTAAATATGATGTTACAGCTGTATATCAGAAGGACGCTAATACAAAGGTTACAATGACAACAAGCTTTACTATTAAGGATTCTCAGGCAGCTGCTGGTGTAGAGCAAAAAGCTGAAACTGTTGATGCAGCTTACAATACCGTATCTGCTGCCTTAGGTCAGGCACTTGTTATAACATATGGCGACAAAGTATACACTGATCGTAGTGATGTCGATAATAAGACTGATGGTTTAGCTGCTAATATTGTAGAATACAAAGTTAATGACAATGTTAGGGGAGAAGTTACCAGTGATTCCGTTAAAGTTAATGGAACATATTTTAATGTTTCTAAATTAACTCTTAAGATTGAAGTATCTCCTAATGTTTATACTAACATTGATATTGATGTAAATTTAATTAAATCAATTACAGTAAAATAATTTAGATTGAATTATTCATCTAAATAATAAAATCCCTCTGTGCATTGCACAGAGGGATTTTTAAAATACCGGCATTTACCCAAACAGTAACTTTTGTAACGGTAAATCCTTCACCGCTTGTAAGGAAACTCTCTGTCTGACCATTTGTAAACTTAACAGTATATCCGTTGTTCTTTACGACTTCGTAAGTTGCAACATCAAGACCTGTATGTGTATCTGTATAATCCTTTACATTTGTATAAGTATAATCACCATACTTAACAACTACAGAATCAGCTAAAACAGCACTTATAGCAGAACCAGAAGTAGTTCTTGCATCTACACTATTGTGTTTTGTATCTACAGTTGCTTTAGCCTGTGTGTCTTTAATAGTAAATGTTGTTGTAATTTTTGGAACAACATTACTATCTACATTATCTTTACCTTCTGCATATACAGTATATGTTCCAGCCTCAAGATTTTTAATAAGAAGTGGATCTCCATCTCCATTGGTAGTAGCTGTTACAGCTTCGATAGATAATGCACCATTTGAGTTTACAAATGCATTATTAGTCTTTGCTGCGACTCCGGCTACACCATCGCTATAGATAACAGTTCCATCAGCTTTCTTTACAACATAGCTTACATCTGTAAGAGGGGTATGGCTTGCTGTAGAGGTTCCGGATATTACTGGATACTTCTCAGTAAAATAATCCTTATTGATTATTTGAAAAGTTTATTTTAAAAAGGGGCTGTCGCACTAACCTAGTTAGTGCGATGCCCTTTTCTTTTGAAAAAATTTATAATCCAATTATAATTTTACTCGTTCACCAGAAATCTCAATATTCGTATTTCTTAAATCCGCCTTTCCACCAGAAATAGAATTTTTCTTAATGGTAATTGAATATTCTTTTACAGAGTGTTTTGGAACATTTACTTTAAAAGAATTATTGGAATAAGAAGCTATTCCTTTATTTTTTTGATTGATTACAGAAACATGAAATTTCGGAATAGCGGTGATTTTTTTATTCGTACCGTTGGCAATTCTAAATTTTATAACCATATTTCCATTTGCTTGATAAGCTGCATGATATGCACGAATTGTATATTCATTGATTCCGGAATCCTCTATGGTAATTTTCTTACCTGAATACGCATTTGCTTTGATTGTGACTTTACATTTTAAGGATTTTCCGTCACTTAAGTGTGCAGTAACCGTTGTTGTTCCAATTTTTTTACCAGTAATTTTTCCTTTCCTATTTACAGAAGCAACTGAAGAATTGCTTGAAGTCCAGGAGGTAGCAACTCCATTGTTTACTTTAAGTGTTTTAACAAATCCTTTAGTGATGGATAATTTATTGCTGCTTAAACTGACATTATTCGAAAGTTGTACAATTTTGGCATCAAATTTAGTTTCCTGATCAAATACATACTCAACAGAGTAACTTCCTTTTTTTAATTGATTAACGACGTACTTGTATGTATACCATCCACGTCCATCTAATATCCATGAGTCGTCATAATTTGTTAATACCATAGGGTTTCCAACTACTTTTCCGGAGCTGTTTTTTACAGTGTAGGTAACCCCAACTGGTGATGGAACATAAAGATTAATTTCAAGATCGGAAGTTGTATTAATTTTAAATTTATATTTATATGCATCAAAAGCGTTTGCCGTGATGGATTGTTCATGAACCAGTGTTTTTGCAGACACATTAATTGGAAATATTATTGTAAAAATTAATATAACTCCAAGGACAAAAGCAAGGGCTATGCCTGCAGATTTTTCATAGTTTTTTTTACTCATAGTATTCTACTCCTTAAAAAACAGGACCGGAACATAAGTCCCGGTCCTGTGTGAAATTTACTTGTTAAGGACAAATAAATTATTTTGTAAATGCTGTGTTAATATCACAATCAACAGTAAGTAATGTGCCAGCATTATTAATCTTTACATTAACTTTTGCGGACTTGATATAAATAACATTACCATTTTCCTTGGAATCAACACTTACAATATCAAGATTCTGCTTAACACCCTCATAGCTGTATTCTAATACAGATGTAAGAATATCTTTAGCGGTGCTGCCAGACTGATTCTTCTTATCAATCTTGGCAATAGCTTTACTCTGAGTATTCTCAACAACAAATGTAGTACTGAAAGTTACATCCTTGCCGTTATTGTTGATGATAGTAGCCTCAACTTTATAAGTTCCTGTCTTGATATTATCTGCAAGTGTGATTGCACTGCCACTTGTTGCTGTATAGAAGTTAATCGCACCATTAGTACTTACGGTTGTACCGTCTGGATTCTTAATTGTAATCTCATCCTGAATATCAGCCTCAACCTTAGCACCCTTAATATACTTATCAACAGTAGCAGTTACCTGCTTACCAAGAATATCAGATTCAGATGTTCCGTATGCAACAGCAAGATCTGTCTTAGCAGTTGAAACATTAAGCTTGTATGAAGCAGCATCTTTAGCTGTGTCTACAGAAACAACTTTGATATTTACGATACGTGAAACTTTAACATTCTTATCGCAATTAGAATCTGTTGTGGAAGCTTCGATCTTAACAGAATATGTTCCTTCCACTAAGCCAGAAGCATCTACCTTATACTTATCAGTTCCATCAAGAGTTACAAATCCATTTGCTGACTTACCCTTTGTATTTGTTGTATCCTTGCTTGGAGCACTTACGATTGTTGTATCAATAGAAGAAATATCGGTTTTCTTTTCGTACTGATCATATGCTTCAAACTTTGCAGAATCTACATTATTAACGCCTCTTGTATTTGTTACAGTGATGTCATCACACTTAACAGTTGTAAGTTTTCTGATATCCTGAACAACAACTGGTAAAGATTTAATAACTTTTCCATCTGCATTTAATACATTGATGTAAGCGCTTCCTGCCTTCACGCCAGTAACTTCTACACCAGTAGATCCCTTGAAATCGCCAGATGACTGAAGATCCTGTTTTGCAAGAAGTAATACACTGTTATCGCTTGATTCAACCTTATACTGAGAAGTTACATCATCTCCATTAGAATTCTTGATGTAAATGAACGCGTATGCAGTATCACCATATGCAAGTTTATTGTTTGTCTTAACTTCATTGTTCCAGTTAACAAGTGTAGCTTTGTCGTTAATGGTATAATTGAAGTCAGATAATGTTGCATCGTCTTCAACTGCTGTAACTGTAATTTTCTTTGTGATCTTACCAGTTTCAGCACCTGTTGTCTGATCATACTTCAATGTGTGATATGTTACTTCCGCAGTAGCAGTATCGCCAGTATTTAATAACACAAGCTTATCACCGTCTGTATAACCTTTGTTTTCAGTAAAGCTGTAATCAACACTTCCCTCACTCTTAGCATCTGAAAGAGTAAATTCTTTAACAACAATATTGTTTTTGTCTAAGAACTGAGCCTTAACAACAGAACCAGCAGATCCCTTAACAATTGTTATTTTATCAAGGGCTACATCAGCAACAACGCCATCTGTAGCAGTAAATTTAACTTCTGTTCCGTCATACTTTACAGAATATTCCTTGGCATCATTCATTTCAGAGAAAGTGTCAATAGTTACAGTCTTCTTGTCAGCAGCAACGCTGATTGCCTTTACAGGATATACAACATTGTTAGCTGTATTTGTAATAGTGATATCCTTCTTATCAAGTTTAGAAGTATCACCAGCGAATGTTGCTACAATCTGTGAAGCCTTCTTCTGAGCAGCGGACTTTAAAATAACATTCTTTACTTCTACATCCTTAGTAGTTTCAGCTGAATCCTTACCAACGGTAATCTTAGCTGTGATTGTTGCCTTACCAGCCTTAACACCAGTTACTGTACCGTCAGCTGCTACTGTTGCAATAGAATCATCGCTTGATGTGTAAGTAATCTTAGCTCTTGAAGAATTTTTCTTAGTATTTGTTAACTTAGTTGTGCTTCCAATAGCTACTACTGAATCTCCAGATAAAGCAATGCCTACCTTAGCAACTTTCAGTGTGTAAGTAAGTTTCTTTGTCTTTGTCTTAGCACTCTTCTTTGTAGAAGTCTTGTAAGTTACCTTAACCGGAAATAAAGATGTTGTTGTTTTGAAAAATGCCGGAAATACTGGGCTGGAAAGCAGCATTTGACAGTCCGTTGCTTCCGTAAGTAACACGTAATAAACACAAAAGAATCTTCTAAATCCGATTGATTGCATCCAGCAATGCCGGGATATCCAGATGTGTGTAAACCCGTTCGGTCAATGACATTGCACCGGAATGACCGACGATTTTTTTGATCGTAGTCTGATCCACATGGGCTTCGGCGAGCAGAGAAATTGTGGTGTGACGGCAGCAGTGGGGTGTGTGATCAATCTTAAGACGAAACATCAGAGGCTGGAAAACATTGTTATAGTACATATGATAGGTAAAATGCTGACTATCAAGCGTATGAACCAGATATTCGCAGTTAGAGCAGTCATGGAACCAGCGTTCATAGAACGGGAGGACTTTATCGGCAATCGGAACCTTGCGGATTCCATTTTCTGTTTTACTGTCTACGACATCAAAATATTGTTCGGACAGATGGACATTTTCTTTTTTCAGATCCAAAAGTTCAGAGACACGGACACCGTTGTAGATGAGCATCAGGACAGTTTGACAATAGGGATCATTTTGGTGTTTCCAAAGCATGGCAATTTCGGAATCTGAAAAACAGCTTCGGATTTTTTTATTTGGATTCCGGTCTTTGTATTTTGAGATGTTTACATAGGAGGAGTAATCCTTTGCTACAATCTCGTGTTTCATGGCATATGCGTAAAGCTGGTTGAAAAGTACGCGGATTTTTTTTAATGTTGGATAGTTTTTCCCACAGTGATCGATCACAGATTGCAAATCATTGAGCCGCAGATTGTGAAAGGGAATATCGGCAATGCTTTCACAGGTGGCAAAAGCGGCCCGGTAGCCTTTGATGTTGGAGTGGGAGATGGTGGGAAATTTTTCCTCGGACCACCGGAGATAAATTTCCCGGAAAGTCAGTTTCAGTGTTTCGCCATCGATGGGGTAATTGTTGTAGCGTGCCAGAATCTGCAGTGCTTCGGATCGGGTAGGAGCGTAGCCCAGAATCTGATAATGCTGGATTCGCTTTCCAGTGATGTCATTGATGTGCCAGCCTGTAGTGATGCGTGCCGCGTAGGGTCTTCTTCTGTTGCCGGAGAGTTTGACAACTCCGCCGTATCCATTTGGTAATCTCATTTTTTCTTCCTTTCCTGTGTAAAAGTTTATGTTATCGTGTCAATCATACACATTTATTGGAAAACTTTTTAAGTAACGCACAAGTAACAAAAAAGTGTTTTTTCCTATTAAAAATGAAAAAATAAAATCTGCATGTCGGAATTATTGAAAAAAATTGGAATATGGGGTATGATGATAAGCAATGAAGCATTAAGGAGAAAATGATTTTGAGTACGAATGGAAACAAAAACACATTAAAAGCAAATAAGATTCTGATTCCCATTATCATCATGATGGGATTCATTCCGGCAATTGTGCATTCGTTTGTTTATAATACGAATCTTGCGCAGTTTGACTGGTATCCAGACAGTGCGGCGCAGCAGACGGATTTCTTTTTTGCATGGAAGATGATTGCAATTATCCTTGTAGGAGTTGTAATGATTGCAATTTTACTGATCAGGTATCTGAATAAGAAAGAGTTTTTATTTGAGAATTCTTTTTATTTCTTGATGGGGTATGCGTTGTTTGTGGCAATGTCTGCTCTGTTTTCCAACCACAAATACTGGGTAGCACATGGTACCTATGAATTGTTCGAGCCGGTGTGGGTGGTACTTATTTATACGATTCTGTGCTATTATATTTACAATTATGTGCAGGAAGAAAAGCAGGTAGAGGTAATTCTGCGCTGGTCGGGCATTGGAATTGCGATTGTTACAGTGATCGGATTTTTTCAGGCATTTGGTCTGGATTATTTTAAAACTTCTCTGGGTAAGCATTTGATGACAAGCACGAGCTGGTGGAATCAGCTGGATAAATTGTCTTTTAACTTTGCAGAGAAGACATCTTATACGACGCTGTATAATCCGAACTTCCTTTCGTTTTACTTTGGAATGCTGGTGCCTTTGATCGCTTGCCTGCTGATTGCGGCTAAGAGGATATGGCAGAAGGCGTTACTTATAGTGGCGGAGATTCTGTGTCTCATTTGTCTGAAGGGAAGTGGAAGTGATACAGGCTGGATGGCGCTGGCACTGGCAGCCGTGATCCTTGCATTGGTTTTACTTAGCCGGAAGAAAAAATTATTTGTAGTCGGAATTGCTGTGGTGGTCATCGGAGTGATTGCAGCGTGTGTTCTGGCCAATACAACAGGTATCGGGCAGAGTGTGAAAAATACCATTGTAGGTACTTATCATATGGAAGATCGGTTTGCCTTAAACGATATTAAGACAAATACGGATGACGTGGAGCTGGATATTTGGGATAACCCATTGCATGTATCTTATGAACTGGGAAGTGATGGTGTGATCACAGTAACTTGCAAAGATGCAGAGGGGCAGGAGATCACGACAACCGAAATCGATCAGGAAAACCATATTTTGGGTATCAATGACGAAAGATTTGCGAATGTACAGATTCAGCCGATCATGTTTACGGATGATACGGCAGGCATAAAACTGCTGGTTGACGGGATTGAATGGGATTTCTCCAAAACAGATGCGGATGGGTATGAGTATCTGAATACAGCAGGAAAGTTGATTAAGTATCCGCAGATGAAGACTTCCCATCTGTTCCGTGATGATGCTATGAGTAACCGTGGACATATCTGGAATAAAACCATTCCACTTCTTGGAAAACATGTTTTCATGGGAAGTGGCGCAAATACCTATATGTTTGAAGTACAGCAGGAAGATTATATTAGTCAGAACTATGTCTATGGTGCAAACAGTTATGATGTAAAAGCGCACTGCTGGTATCTGCAGCAGTGGGTAGAAACCGGATTGCTTGGTACACTGGCACTTCTGGTATTTCTGTTCTGGTATCTGGTACAGTCGGTACGTATATACCGCAGAGTTGACTTGCATGAGAGCATCAGCTGGGTTGGATTCGGATTATTTGCAGCGGTGCTCGTGTATATGATTGTGGGTATTGCGAACGATTCGAATGTCTGTACAGCACCGATGTTCTGGGGAATGCTTGGACTCGGGCTGGCAACAAACCGTATGATCGTAGAGAAAGAAAAGCTTTTTGCAAAGCAAGTGGATACTGCAGTTGTTGACGAGGTGCAGACTGATATGACGGAAGCTGTGTCCTGCAAGGAATCTGATAAGGAAGCTGAAGCAGTAAGACCGAAAAAGACATCGAGTAAGAAGCAGACCAGAAAGCAGCGCAAAAATCAAAAAAAGTAGCATTATAAATGCAGGGGAACAAGGTATAACCCATAGAATATTGCAATATTCCAAGAAATAAAATATGGTACCAAAGTGTGGAATATTCTGCATATCAAAAGAAATTAAGAAAGTAAGAGCATCAACTAATATGTTACAAAAGAACGAAAATGGAAACGAGAAAGCTAAATTTACCAGAATTACAGTATTGCTGATATATGATATGATAGCGGTCTTTATGGCGGAGGTACTGTCGATATGGACGCGCTTTGATTTTAGTCTGCAAAATGAGCAGGGGATGCCGTATTTAGAGACGGCGTTCCGCTATCTGATCGTCAATATATTGACGACACTTGTTATATTTATGGTGATGCATCTGTACAACAGCCTGTGGCAGTATGCGAGTGTGCAGGAGCTGTTAAATGTTGTGATCGCCTGCCTCTTAAGTTCTGCTTTACAGAGTGTGGGTATGCATATGCTTCAATGGAGCATGCCACGTTCTTATTACATCCTGTATTTTTTCTTTCTGCTTGCTTTTATTGCAGGAAGCAGATTTGTATATCGGGCGCTGCGTATTATCCGGCATAATTACATCGGGGAATTCATTGGGCATGCCGTGCCGACTATGATCATTGGTGCGGGAGACAGTGCGTATTTTCTGATGAAAAACATGACAAGCAGTAACCAGATCCGAAACAAGGTTGTCTGCGTGATGGATGCGGATAAAGGCAAGATCGGCAGTAAGATCCTGGGTGCTCCGATCGTCGGGGATGACAGTAAGATTCCGTGGGCGGCAGAAAAATATGGAGTGCAGGAAATTTTTATTGCGATACCGAATCTGCCGGGGATACGTAAGAAAGCGATACTTGAACTGTGCAAGAATACCGGCTGCAAGATCAAGATATTACCGAGTATGGCACAGATCGTAAACGAGGAAGTCAGTGTGTCTAATTTCCGCGAAGTGGAGATTGAGGATCTGCTTGGAAGAGAACCGGTCAAGACGAATCTGGATGAGGTAATGGGATATATTGCTGGAAAAGTCGTGCTTGTTACAGGCGGAGGCGGATCGATCGGAAGTGAGCTGTGCAGACAGATTGCGGCACATTGTCCGGCAAAGCTGATTATTCTGGATATTTATGAGAATACAACCTATAGTCTGCAGCTTGAACTGCAGAAAAAGTATCCGGAGCTGGATCTTACGGTGCTGATCGGCTCGGTGCGCAATACGCATCGCGTTGATACGATTTTTCAAAACTATAAACCTCAGATTGTTTTTCATGCTGCGGCACATAAGCATGTACCGCTTATGGAGACAAGTCCGAATGAGGCTATCAAAAACAATGTATTTGGAACCTTTAACGTTGCAAACGCTGCGGGAAGAACCGGAACGGAGCGCATGGTACTGATCTCCACAGACAAGGCGGTCAACCCGACCAATATTATGGGTGCGTCCAAGCGTATCTGTGAGATGATCATTCAGGGAATGCAGCACCGTTTTCCTGCAACAAACTATGTGGCAGTTCGCTTCGGAAATGTGCTGGGCAGCAACGGAAGTGTCATTCCTCTTTTTAAGAAGCAGATCGCGGAGGGCGGACCGGTTACAGTTACGGACAAGAATATCATCCGCTACTTTATGACAATTCCGGAGGCGGTATCGCTGGTGCTTCAGGCAGGAGCGTATGCCAAGGGTGGCGAAATCTTTGTCCTTGATATGGGAGAGCCGGTTAAGATTGATGATATGGCAAGAAATCTGATCCGTCTGTCCGGATATGAGCCGGATGTGGATATTCCGATCGTGTATACGGGACTTCGACCGGGAGAGAAGATGTTTGAGGAATGTCTGAAGGAAGAAGAGGGATTGCAGAAGACAGAGAATGATCTGATTTTCATTGGCAAACCGATTGAATTCGATCAGGAAGAGTTTTTTGAACATCTCAAGAATTTGAAGAAGACGGCATATGAAGATGATCCGCAGATGAAGCTGGTGGTGGAAAGATTAGTGCCGTCCTATCGGGCTGAGAAATAGTTGATAACTTTTGAATAAAAAGGGTATAATGAGTCTAGATAAAAAGTGACTTAAATTGGAGGTTGTGAATGAATCGTTGGACCGTTCATGTGAAGAATTTCGGTAAGATTGAAGAAGCCAGTGTGGAAGTGGCTCCATTAACACTGTTTGTCGGGGATAATAACAGTGGAAAGAGTTATATGATGACACTGATCTATGGATTGTTAACGATGGACTTTTTTGTTGGATAACTTTGAAATTGATGAGGATAGTGATGCATATAAACGTTGCTGTGAAGTTGTTAGAAAAATGATTCCAGAAGAAGATGCGCAGGAGTATTGTTTATCCTCAGATCAAGTAAAGTTATTTTTGCCAAAACTTGTCCAAACATCGAGGAATTGATATTGGCATATGGGGATGTGATGGTTCCGGTGGGGGAGGAGAACTAAAGAGGTGAAAAAGTATAAAAAGCTTCTTTATTATTGATTGAGGATATTTCATAATTCATTTTTGCCAATTGTGGATAATCTTCTTGGCTTTGCCATTAAAAAAGCGTAAAAAGTACCTGCCAACAGGAACTTAAGTTTTTTATTTTTACTGAACTATGAATATCTCCGGTTTCTTTTGTTTTTGCAGCCTATGCTGCTTTGGATTTATTCTCGTTGGCTGCATCAGATAATCTTGATGCGATAAGGGTAATATAGGATAAATCCATAAAGACTTTTGCCCGAGCCATTTTTGCAACCCGGATGTTATCCAGATTGTAATTATCTTTTAAATCACCAAATGTTCGCTCTACGCTGGTTCGCTGATTATAAAGCTTTTGGAATGCCTCTGTTTCACGAAATGGTGAGGTGATAAATCGTGGGTCATTCTTGATTTTTACTTTTCCAACATAACCACTTTGAGCAGAGGTGCACCATGCGGAACCCATCGGACAATCACATTTGCCGCATGCATGTGGACAAAGAAGACGGATGGTTCCGTTATCATTACCGCCATACACATAGGCATAATTCATAGGACAAACAAGCTGTCCCTTCATGTTAATTCCTTCCGGTGAATTTTTGTGTTTCTCCAATTCAGAGGAATGATTGCCTGACCATGAAATTTATGATAAATACTGGAATACAAATCAGGTTTATCGTAACCGGCGTCCATCATATAATACTTTGGTGTAAGTCCATTTTCGTAATCATCCATCATCTTTTGAAGCAGCTCCTCAGCAACATCCATATCTGCAATGTTTGCAGGTGTGATGATATAGGAGATTGGAAGACCACTGTAAGTATCAACCAGTGCATGCATTTTCCATCCAAACCATTTGATGAAGTTGCCGTTGGTATCCAGCTTTCCACCCCAATTCGGAAAACACGAATCATCAGATGGAATCTTCGATTTTGGAACCGCATGTTCGTAAGCGGTAAGCTTACTTGCATCAATCGCAACATTGGTGCCGTCGATGAGACCAAGCTGTCTGGTCTTAGAAACCATTCTTCGGAAGGTTTTCTCTAAAATATCAGATTCAGCCAAGGTCTTAATAAAACGGTTTAAAGTAGCTTCACTCGGCGTATTTTCAAAATAATCATACCCGAGACTACGTCGGAAAACCGGATCAGATTTCAAACGTGTAACAAGTGATTTGATATCTGAGAACTGTTCAATCTGCATGGATATAAGTGGGTTGAACAGTTGCTTTTTGGAATAGCCTTTCGGACCGCGTCTGTGAGAGTCGGGTTTGAAATATTCATCCAAAAGCGTGTAATCAATGAAGCTCAATAAGGCTTCGAGTTTAGAAAGAGGTTTTCATTCATAGAATTGGTCTAAAGTAATTAATGATTGTTGACGATACATATTTTGCAACTTATCTCCTTTCGATGTGGATATTTATTGACAAAATATATATCGGATCGGGGTAAGTTGTTTTTTATATGCTCCACAACATCAGTAAAAGCAAGGTCTGTGAATTATGAAATTTCTTCATATAATAAATGGAAGATAACAAAGAGATGAGGATAGAATGAAACTTCTGATACTAGGAGCTTGTGGTCATGGGCAGGTCATAAATGAGATTGCTCATCTGTCCGGACAATACAATAAAATATCGTTCTTAGATGATAGATCAGAGAACGCGATAGGAATTCTTAACGATTATAAGAAATTTGTGGATGAATATGAACATGCTTTTGTCGCAATGGGAAACGTACAGCTAAGAAAAGAGTGGCAAGAGAAGCTAATTGATTATGGATTTGTAATTCCAGCATTGTTACATTCAGCGGCTGTTATTAGTTCAAATGCAAATATAGGACTTGGTTCTGCTGTAATGGCTGGTGCAATCATTCAACCGAATGCGGAAATTGAAGATGGATGTATTATATCAGCAGGAGCAATCGTAGATCATGATGCATGTGTGGGTGAATACAGTCATATAAATGCAGGAGTTGTCGTACCATCCATGCATAAGGTACCAGCATATACGAAAGTAGACTATGGGATGATATATCGTGATTAGGCGATTCACTATAGAATTAAATAGAAAGTTATGGAGATAAGTTATGTACAAACATTGCGCGAAAAGAATCATTGATATTGTATTATCTACAGTTGGAATTATTATATTAATTCCATTCTGGATTATTCTTGCAATTGCAATTAAGGTGGACGATCCAGGTCCAATATTCTTTCGTCAGAAGAGAATCGCAAAGGATAAGGACGGGAAGGAGCAGTTTTTCCAAATTTATAAATATCGTTCAATGAAGATGTCAACACCATCTGATGTGCCGACTCACATGTTGAAAAATCCGGAGCAGTATATCACAAAGGTTGGTGCATTTCTTAGAAAAACTTCTCTCGATGAGTTGCCACAAATTTTCAATATTTGGAAAGGTCAGATGTCCATTATAGGACCGCGACCGGCACTTTGGAATCAGGATGACTTATATGCCGAGCGTGCGAAGTATGGTGCAAATGACGTAATGCCAGGATTGACGGGGTGGGCTCAGATTAATGGAAGAGATGAGCTTGAAATTGATGTGAAGGCAAAGCTTGATGGCGAATATGTTCAGAAAATGAGTTTTATGTTTGATTGTAAATGTTTCTTTGGGACGATTTTCTCGGTACTTCGAAGTGATGGAGTAGTTGAAGGTGGAACCGGAGAGTTAAATAAGAGGGAGAAGTAATGAAAAGAGTTCTTATAACAGGTGCAAATTCTTATATTGGAACTAATGTAGAGAATTGGCTGAATAAATGGAAAGATAAATATGAAGTTGAGACTGTTGATATGATAGATGGCTCATGGAGAAATAAGAATTTCTCACGGTATGATGTGGTCTATCATGTGGCAGGAATTGCTCATTCCGACAATGGAAAAATAAGTGCAGAAAAAGAAAAACTATATAGAACGGTTAATACGGATTTAACAATCGAAACAGCAAAGAAAGCCAAGAAAGAAGGCGTGAAGCAATTTATCTTTATGTCTTCAGCGATTGTATATGGCAACAGTGCACCACTTGGAAAAAGTAAGATGATAACAAGAGAAACTGAGCCTGCTCCGAATAACTGTTACAGTGACAGCAAATGGCAGGCTGAGTTGGGTTTGAAGGAACTGGAGGGGGATGCATTTAAGATTTGTGTTCTTCGCCCACCGATGATTTATGGTAAGGGAAGCAAGGGGAATTACCCAGTACTTGCAAAGTTTGCTCAAAAGCTTCCAATATTTCCAAAAGTCAATAATACAAGATCAATGCTATACATAGAAAACTTATGTGAATTCGTAAGGCTTATGATTGAAAATGAAGAATCAGGTGTGTTTTGGCCACAGAATCAGGAGTATTCAAATACTACGGAAATCGTACAGCTGATTGCAAAAGCACATGGAAAGAAGATTGTGACAACAGTAGTGTTCAATTGGGGATTGTATATTTTGAGATTGGGCACAGGCTTAGTTGATAAGGCATTTGGAAGTCTGTCTTATGACAAGAAAATGAGCGAGTATAAGGAAGAATACAGGTTGGTGAGCTTAGAAGACAGCGTTAAAAGGACGGAAATTTAGTTATGGATAATTATAGTGTTTTGATGTCTGTTTATTATAAAGAAAATCCGGAATATTTGAGATTAAGTATTGAAAGCATGCTACGGCAAACGATTAAGCCAGAAGAATTTATCATTGTAAAAGATGGACAATTGACAAAGGTACTTGATGAGGTAATAAATTCATATGTAAAGAGGTATAAAGAATTATTCACAATTATACAACTTGAAAAGAATGGTGGTCTTGGTAGAGCACTAAATTATGGAATCAGTGCAAGTCGTAATGAACTTATTGCTAGAATGGATTCGGATGATATCAGTTTGTCTAATAGATGTTATCAAGAACTGAAGGAATTTGAAAAAAACGAGAAATTGACTATTGTTGGAGGGCAGATAAACGAATTTATAGAGATGCCTGATAATATTGTGGGGGCAAGAAAAGTGCCACTTGAGTATGACGAAATAAAGACATTTGCAAAAAGACGCAGTCCGTTTAATCATCCAACTGTGATGTATAAAAAATCAAAGGTAATAGAATGTGGGGGATATTCCGAATATGGTCGAAAAGAAGATCTAGATTTATTTATAAGAATGATAAATAAAGGATATTATGCTAAAAATTTAGATGAGGTTTTGTTATTGTATAGAACCAGCAAGGAAAATTTACAAAGAAGAAAAAATTGGATAAATTGTAGTGAATATATTGCTGTAATGTACAAGTTTTATAAGATGAAGTATATAGGAACCTTAGATTTATGTTATGTTATATTTGGACAGTTAGTAATGTTTATCATGCCGGAGTGCATAGTAAATATTTTGAGCAATAGATTCCTAAGAAATAAAGTAGAAATTAAAAAGGATAATTAATTATGAGTAATGAAGAATTAGTATCAATTATTATGCCGTGTTATAATGCTGCAAATTACATATATGAGGCTATGATATCTATAGAAAAGCAGACATATTCAAATCTTGAGTTAATTATAGTTGATGATGGTTCCACAGACAAATCCTATGAAATTATCAATAGGTTTAAAAAAGAGAGTTCATTAAAGATTGAATATTTTTGTCAAAAGAACAAGGGAGTAAGTGTAGCAAGAAATAAAGGAATACAACTAGCTCATGGTCATTATCTGATTTTTATGGACGCAGATGATGTTATCTCGAAGAGCTTTATTAGTAGTCTTGTATTTTATTCTGATAAAAATATGCCATCAGTGTGCCATTTCTCTAGAGATTTAAAGAAAGTCCTAGATGTAAGAGAACAAGATATTACCAGCGAAACAATGAATATTGAACAATTAGCGAGGATTGTTATGCGTAGAAACCCTCCAATTAACTTTTGCAATTTCATTTTTTTTGCCAATGTGATAAAAGAAAATCATTTGTATTTTTTGACTGATTTGAAATACGGAGAAGATAATGAGTTTATGTGGAAATATGTTTCTTTTTTTGAAAAATTTACATATATTAATGCACCATTATATGGATATAGAATTAATTATAAATCAGCTTCGTTTTCACAAACGGACAGAATTATTGACTCGGTTACTGCAATTGAAAGAGTTATTCAGTACATGAAGGATAATAAACAGAAAACAGAATTGTGTAATCAATTGGAAGACTATATGTTACCTAGAACTAAGTTAGCAGTTATTAAAGATTTTGCAAAGCAGGGTAATCACAAAGCGTATACCTTATATAGAACCAATAAGTATACTAAATGTGACTATTATAAAATAGGAAACGCATACATGACTGTAAAAGAGCTGGTTGCAAATTTTTTGATTTTCTATTTACCTACATGTTTCTATTATACAATTAGAATTATTTATAAATTAAGTTTATATCGCTTTTTTATGAAATAACAGTAAATTAGTTGAAGGAAGGAAGATATGAAAATTAGAATTAGAAGAGTAAACAAAAATGAATTGTTATTGAGCATTTATGTTTTTTTTGCTATTTTTTCTCCACCATTCGTTCCATATGTTAATCTTGTAGTTGTGTTATTCAGTGGATTGTTAATTCTAATGAAGTATAGATATATATTTATGAAAATAATATGCTATACTCAAATTTTTAATTGGATAAAAATATGGGAAATATTTTACATTTGGTGTATAACGGTTATCTTTATAAACATGCTTTTCTTTCAAGATATAGTGCAAATAGATCACTATGTTACACTTTTTAATAAATTTACAGTATTACTGGTAGTAGTTGTTATTGATTGTGGCTTCGTGTTATGTGTGGTTGAAAAGTATGGCTATGGAAAAAATTTTTTAATTAAATTAGTAATTAATGCTGGACTCATCGAAAGCATTACAGTTGTTTTGGCATTTCTCAGTCCAACTATCAAATCGTTTTTTGTTCAATTGATGGGAAAAAATACTGGTGCATCATTATATAGCAATCATTGGTTTGTAACAGTAAGATCATACGGATTTGCAAGTACATTAGTAGATGTGTATGGATTAGGAATTGCTATAATTGCGGGAATTTGTTTTAGCTATGGCATATTATATGAGAAAAGATATATTATATATTCTTTCTTTATAGCATTTTCAACTGCGTTAAATTCAAGAACTGGATTAGTATTATACGCAATATTTATTATTTTGAGTTCAGGATATATTATGATAAAAATTAGAAGTTTAATGAAAAAGGTTAGATTAGGAGTGGCATTATGTCTAAGTGGGATTGCGTTATTGATTGCATATAAATTGATTTCAAAAAATGAGTTTACCGCTACGTGGATATCTAGTGGATTGGATAGCATAATGGGTTTTATAAAACAGAGTGATACATCTACGGATTATTTTGCTGTTGCGTCTAATGATTCTTATTGGGAATTGCCAACTGGAATAAGATTGTTAATTGGTACAGGTCATTCAAGATTTGCAGCAAAAGGATACAGTCACACGGATAATGGTTATGTAAATGATATATGGTTGAGCGGAATTTTAGGATGCATAATGTTATATGGTGGAATCTTAAAAATGGTTTATTCGATTTGGATGAATACAAGGGAATCATTAGTTAAAATAGGGGTGCTGATAATTACTTTGGGCTTTATTATTTTTAATGTAAAGGGAGGAGTAATAAATGGAACTATTGGTGGAATAACGTTTTTTATGGTTCTTTTCTTTTTGAATTATATACAAGTATGTGAATATAAAATCGATAAGAAATATGAATAGTCAAGGAGACGTGATATGGACTGTAAAGTAAGTATATTAATGAGTATATTTAATGAATCAAGGGATGAAATGCAAGATTCAATTGAATCGATATTAAATCAAACATTTTCTGAATTTGAATTAATTATAGTAATTGATAATCCGCTAAGAAACGATATTTATTCTTTTTTGCAGGATACATATGGTTATGAGAATAGAATAAGAATATATAAGAATATTGAAAATATAGGTCTCGCTATGTCTATGAATAAGGCTGCAAGTTTAGCTAAGGCAAATATATATGCAAGAATGGATGCTGATGACATTTGTGAACCAACAAGAATTCAAGAACAATATAGTTATATGAGAAAATACAAATGTGATTTATGTTGTACACGCTTTGTGTATATTGATGAATTTGGAACAATCCTTGGTAGAAAAGTAAAACAGTATACAGATGAGTCGTTATTAAAATTCTTGCCATATTTTAACACGATACATCATCCAACAGTGATGATGACACAGAACATATTTGAATGTGTCGGAGGGTATAGAGATTTTCCATGTTCACAAGATTATGATTTGTGGTTAAGAATAATTGAAAAAAATGCGGTTGTACATTTGATAGATAAACCACTTTTACGTTATAGAATACGTGAGAATAGTATTTCTCAATCAAAAATGGTGAAACAATATTTTACAATTCAATATATTAGAAAACTATATAAAGAACGTAAAAATAATAACATTGATAGTTATAGTAAAGAAAATTACGTAAAATATTTGAAGAAGAATAAAGTGTTTGATAAAAGGTTTTTGGAAAAGACACAAAAATACAAATTAATAAAAGACAAGATAGATATGTACAGAGGTAATCCAAAGAAAAAAGTAGAGAGATTTGCAATGATTATAGGATTATTCTGTTTGAGTAATTTTTATCGAAGATATTATTTATCTATAATTTTTGATAAAGTAGAAATGAAATTTTTGAAACACATAGAAAGATAAGATATAATTTGTAGTTAAAAAATGAATAGAGATAATGAATAGCGAGATAAACAAGCCATAATTTGTGTAAGAGATATGTTATTTGCAAGTATTTTTTGGTCAAGCTGTAAAATTAAGAAAGTGGACAATGTTGCAAATTACTCTTGGGGGCTATACTCCCCGCCTGTAAAACTGGGCTTTTGCGAGGAATAAAAAGCGTTCCTCACCTCTTCCCAGTTCTTGCAATAATGTCCCAATAAGCATTGCAATGTTCAATTTACTTTTGCAACAAACATAAGAGATATTGAAGAAGGAAAAATTAGTATCTGTGAAGGATATTATTTGAGGTATTTGAAAAATGAAATTTTGTAAGAAATTGGTAGGCGAGTTTATAAATAAAATAATGAAATTACGTATATTGCATTATATTCCTGATAAAATGTATATACAAATTATTTATTTTGTAAATTTTCATAAGATGATTAATTTAAATAATCCAACTACATTTAATGAAAAGTTACAGTGGTTAAAGTTACATGACCATAATCCCAAGTATACTAATATGGTTGATAAATACGAGGCTAAGAAAATAGTGGCTAATAAGATTGGAGATGAATATATTATACCAACGCTCGGAATTTGGAATTCATTTGATGAAATTGATTTTAACAAATTACCTAATCAGTTTGTCTTAAAATGTACGCATGATTGTGGTGGGATAGTAATATGCAAGGATAAAAGATATTTGAATATTCGTGATGCAAGAAATAAAATCAATAAAAGTATGAAAAGAAACTATTACTATGTTGGACGTGAGTGGCAGTATAAGAATGTAAAACCGCGAATAATTGCGGAACGATATATGGTACAGGAAGGTCTTGAATCTGGATTAAATGATTACAAGTTTCAGTGTTTCGACGGAAAAGTTGATAATATAATGATTTGCGAGGGAAGAGATAGTGAACGTGGGGTAAGATATTTATATTTTAGTAAAGAGTGGAATTACCTTGGTTACTGTTTATATGACGATATAGATATAAGTACTTTTACATATCCGAAACCAGATAGGCTGAACGAAATGATACAAATTGCTGAAACCCTAGCAGAAGGATATAAAGAATTGAGAATTGATTTATATTGTATTAACGGAAAAATCTATTTTGGAGAAATTACGTTGTATACAAGTAGTGGAATTGATAGAACTATTACTCGTGAGGCGGATAGGAAAATGGGAGAAAGATTAAATCTGAAAACTGATTTTAAGAAAGGCGACAAAAATGAGCGTTAATATCTTAATAGGAGGAGATATTTGCCCAACAGAGAGTAATTATGAGTTGTTTCAGAATGCTGATATCAATTCATTAGTTGGGGCAGATATTAAACTATTGTTAGAAAAAAGTGATCAAACTATTTTAAACTTGGAAGGTCCTCTAATTGAAAAGAGCAATCCAATTGTAAAATGTGGTCCACATTTAGGAGTACCATCAAGTTGCATAAATGGGTTGGTTAAAATTAATCCATATTTCTATACATTGGCAAATAATCACATATTGGATCAAAATGATCTCGGGTTAATTAATACAATAAAATTATTAGATGATAATCATATTAATTATGCCGGAGCAGGAAGTAATTGCTCGGAAGCAAGAAAACCATATATATTTGCAAAGGACGGAATTAAAATAGGAATTTTTTGTTGCGCAGAACACGAGTTTTCAATAGCTTCTTCGTCTTGTTATGGAGCAAACCCGTTTGACTTGTGTGATAGTTTGGATGATATTGGAAAATTAAAGGAACAGTGCGATTATGTTATTGTTTTATATCATGGTGGGAAGGAAGAATATAGATATCCGTCTCCATATTTGCAAAAATTATGTAGAAAAATGGTGGAGAAGGGAGCGGATATTGTTACATGTCAACATACTCATTGTGTAGGATGTAAAGAAGAATGGAAACAGGGTACGATTATATATGGACAAGGGAATTTTTTGTTTGACGATGAAGAAAATGAATATTGGAAAACTGGATTAATACTCGACGTTAATTTAAAAAAAGAGAATAATAAAAGAGTGAGTTCAAAAATCAACTACATACCATTATGCAAAGACGGTAATGGTGTTAAAATGGCAATGAATTCAGATGCTGAAGAAATTATGTCGACTTTTTTCGAGAGATCTAAAAAAATACAGGATGAAGAATTTGTTTTACAAAACTATTGTAAATTTACTGAGGAGATGCTTGATAAATATTTATATGCTGTTCAAGGAAGAAAGCCGTTGTTGTTTAGAGTGATAAATAAATTGTGCAATCATAAATTGTGTAGTTGGTATAATAATTGTAAATATAAAAAGAATGATTTGCTTATACTATTAAATTATATTGAATGTGAACCACATAGGGAAATATTGATAGAAGGAATCAAAAATAGACTAGGGATAAGAAAGAAGTGATAAATTATGAGTTTGATGGATTATATAAAAATGCGACATTTGAGAGGATACTTGAGGGCATATAAGGCACCTTTGAATGTTATTTTAGAAAGTCGACATGATATAAAAGAATTTAAAAACAAATATAAAGGCCAAAGATGTTTTATTATCGGAAATGGTCCTAGTTTAACAGTGGAAGATTTAAACCTAATTCAAAATGAATATTCTTTTGCAGCAAATAGGATATATAAAATATTTGATAATACATGTTGGAGACCAACATTTTATTGTATACAAGATATGAATGTCGCAAAGGAGTTGGGTGAGGAGGCGAATATAGCCTTAAAAGCTGCAAAACACTGCTTTATTAGAATGCGAAGTTATGATAGTACAAATAAATGGTTAGAAAATCATTCTAATATTACATATGTACCAATAGTTGAAAAAACAAATCATGTTAGTAAAATTGGTTTTGCGCATAATTGTGAGAATTTCATCTATGACGGATGGACTGTTACATATATGTCAATGCAGCTTGCAGTATATATGGGATTTTCAGATATATATTTATTGGGAATTGATCATAGTTTTCCATTTGAAATGAAAAGCGATGGATCTATTAAGGTAGTGGATACTAATAAGGCTGCACATTTTTATGAAACCGCCGATTCTAATAAAGGAGATAAGGGGTATGAGAGAAGAACAAGTTTTAAATCATTTGTTACTAAAGCATATTCAGAAGCTGAGATTTATAGTAAAAAAACAAATAGATTTAGAATATATAATGCAACAAGAGGGGGAGAACTTGAGGTGTTCGAAAGGGTAGAATTGGCAGAAATTTTAGATGGACGCTGTTTAAACCGTGAATGCTAAGAAAAATCAAATGAGTAGAGCATTTGAGGTTAAGTGTGTCTTAACATCCACATTGCAAGTGTTAAGTAGAGCGAAATTGTGGATTTTCAACCGTGATTATATAATTTTTTTATAAGCCGTTTGCAGATGCCATTCAGGTATTTTTATCATTATTGTTTGCTAAATTATAGTAACATGTGTGGAAGAATCAGTTTTACTTAACAATCAATACATGGTCACAAGTGCCAATTTAGTTGCTTATATGGGATATGGAACAGTACCTTTTTTGTTTGTAGGGAAAATCAAAAATATTAATTCTATTGTAATATAACAGTTTTTTGCAGAGGCAAAATATAGATTGTTGCAAACAAAACAGTTCTTGGGGCTACTCCATCAAACCATGTGAAAGCAACGGATGCGGTAAATCGAGACCTACATTCACCCCACCCGTTGCTTCTGCAATCACCTACATCTGTAGTTTTTTACATTTTACTTTTGCAATAAGCATAACGTATCTAGAGGGTGTAATGTAGTAAGTAATAGGATGACTAACTTTTTTATGGGTGTATAGTCGGTGAAAAATTAGTGTTTTTGATTCAGCGTTTAAATAATAAATTCATGCAAGATATATCTTATATGTGGTAGTGAAGAAACTTAGTGATAATCATAGGAATGTTATATTATGTAACGTAGCACAAGCTGGTAAAGTTGGATGTATATGGTAGAGTTGAATTAAAGGATATTCTAAAGCGTGAAAACAATAGAGGAACAATAATAATATGGATTATTCGAGAAAAAAAAATGCTACAAAAAACGCAGTGACGGGAGTTGCGAGCAAAGCCATTATTGTGGCTTTTCCGTTTATAATAAGATCATGCATTATACAGAAGTTAGGCGCTGAATTTCTTGGATTAGATAGTTTGTTTGCATCAATCCTTCAAGTTTTAAATTTGGCAGAACTAGGTTTTTCAAGTGCTGTGACTTTTGGATTATATAAACCATTAGCTGAAAATAATGTTGAACTTGTATGTGCTTATCTTACTTTTTTTAAGAAGATTTACAAATGGATTGGTACAATAATATTTTTTTGCGGTATTTGCTTAACACCATTCATACCATACCTAATAAAGTCTGGATGCCCAGAAACAACGAATATATATGTTTTATATGTTTTACAATTAATAAATACAGCGGTCAGTTATTGGTTATGGGCATATAAAAATGTTTTACTTGAAGCTACTCAAAAGCAGAGTGTTTTAAATATTATTAATTTTGTTATATCCCTAATTAGGTATATTTTACAAATTTTAGTGATAGTTGTATTTAAAAACTATTACATATATCTTGTTGTTTTAGTTTGTTCTACGGTTGCAAATAATATTTGGGTACATATAGCTACTAAGCAATTATATCCACAATACATGAAATACAGTGTGTTAGATGTGGCAAATAAGAAAGAGTTAACAAAACAAGTATCTGGTGTAGCAATTAGTAGAGTCGCAACAACGTGCAGAAATTCGTTTGACTCAGTGTTTTTATCACTGTATTTAGGATTAATTAGCGTTACTATTTATTCTAATTATTATTACATTTTCACAACAGTTTTTGCGTTTGTGAATGTATTATTAAATGCAATAGCTGCGGGACTAGGAGATTATGTGGCAAGAGAGAACTCTGAGACAAATTATACACTATTTAAGAAATTAAACTTTGTAGTTGGATGGCTAGGAACATGGATTGCAATTTGTTTACTTTGTTTATATCAAGATGTAATGACTATTTGGGTAGGGGACAGGTATTTGGCACCTACTTCAACAATGCTTCTTTTTTGTATCTATTATTATATAAATCACATAGGTGTTTTTCGGAGTGTTTATTCCAGAGCTTATGGTATATGGTGGAGGACAAAACATATTTCTGCTTTAGAAATGGTTATGAATATTATGTTGAATGCAACTTTGGGATATTTCTTTGGGATGAACGGAATTCTTCTAGCTACAATTATAACGGTATTTATATTTAGCTTTGTTTGGAACGGAAAAATCGTTATGAATGAATGCTTTAAAAAGAGTAGTATAGAGTATTTTAAAGAAACATTATGGAATGCAATTAAAACCGCAATAGTTGGATTGAGCACTTATATTTTGTGCAATATGTTAATTCAGGGAGTAAGCCTAATAAATATTACATTAAAAATTATTATATGTATGATATTTCCTAATATTCTATTTGGATTAATATCATGCGTATCGTTGAGTGATAGAGGATACTTTATGTATTTATTGGATACATGTAGAGAATTAACAAAAGAAATAATTGGTGGAGTAAGAGGTGATAACAAATGATTGAAAGACAAGTAAAGATTGTAATTTGGGATTTAGATGACACTTTCTGGAATGGAACTTTGTCCGAAGGCGAAGTGACAAGAATTGAAGCTAATATTAAAACCGTGAAAACGTTAATAGACCGTGGAATAATGTGTTCAATTGTTTCTAAAAATGATTATTCGCAGGTTAAAAATATTTTATCAAATTGGGGAATCTGGGAGTTATTTATTTTCCCGCATGTTTCATGGCAACCCAAAGGGGAACAGGTTAAGGATGTCTTAAAAAAAGCTGCTCTTCGTGCTGCTAATACATTGTTTATTGATGATAATCTATCTAATCTAAAAGAAGTTGAATTTTATAATCCGGGCATAATGGTTGAATTGCCCAATGTATTAAATGATGACTTCCTAGAATTAAAGGAACTTCAAGGAAAAAATGACATTAAACATTCTAGATTGCAACAATATAAGATATTAGAGGAACGAGATAAAGAAAGTACGCAGTTTTCCGATAACAAAGAATTTTTAAGAGAGTCTGATATTAAAATTATAGTAAGTGATGATTGTGAAAAAAATATAGACAGAATAGTAGAATTAGTTCAAAGATCGAATCAGTTAAATTATACAAAAATTCGTTCGACCAAAGAAGAATTATTAGAAATTATAAAAGACAATGAATATGAGTCTGCTTATATAAGTGTTAAAGATAAGTTTGGTATTTATGGTATAGTTGGATTTTATGCTTTGAAAAATAAAAAACTACTTCATTTTGTTTTTTCATGTAGAATAATTGGATTTGGAGTGGAGAACTATTTATATAGAAAGCTAGGATATCCAGAAGTAGATGTGATTGGTGAAATAGCAACCGAGTTGAGTAAAGAATACGCAGAGGGTATAGATTGGATTACAGAAGATAGTAAATTAGTTGTTGATAATGTTTCTAACAGGTCGTCAGAGAGTATATTAATGATTTCTGGTTGTGATTTGGAACAAGCTTGTGCATATTTAGATACCAAATATGAAATAAAAAAGGAATTTGCTACCGTAATTAATGGTGTTGCAATAAAAACTTCAGATACAACACAATTATTAAATTCTATTGATTTGAATGAAAATGAAAAAAGAAAATTATACGACAATTTGAGTTTCATAAATAAAGATATATCCTTTAATTCGTGCATTTTTTCGAATAACTACGACACCGTAGTATTGAGTGTTGTGGATGATTATATTAGAGGAATATGGAAAAATAAAATTAATGGGTATTTAATTGGGTTTGGTGGTTATTTTGAAATTGAGAAAAGCTTGTCATGTTTGCCTGTTCAAGAAAAAGAATTTTTGCTAGAAAATTTTGAATTTGTAGGTAAAGAAAAAGAATGTATATTTGAGGATAATCTAAGAAGAATTATAGGATTAATAGGAAATAATGTTAATATTATATTGATAAATGGAATTGACTTGGATGTTTCTGATTGGATTGGAGAGGAGCGAGTTCAAAGAAATTTAGAAATGAATAACATTGTCGACCGAATTGTTAGGGAATATAATAATGTTCACTTACTTGATATGAGGCATATTATTACATCAAAAGAAATGCTTACAGGTAAAGACAACCGGCATTTTAATAGAAAGGCATATTTTGAAATGGCGAAAGAACTTAGTGCACTTATTAATGCTATAAGTTCTTGTGACGTGACGAATTTACATAGTAGATTATGGACAGATTCTGTTGGAAAAATAATTACGAGGGTACAGAATAAAATAAAAAAAGATGAATAAGGAGAATAGACCATGAAAGTAGTAGCGTTAATCCCGATAAAATTAGGTAGCAAAAGAGTACCAGGAAAAAACATTAAACCTTTTTTTGATGGAACGCCTCTTATGCATTTTATTCAAAAAGCATGTTTGGATGCTAAATTAATCGATGAGGTATATATTTATTGCTCAGATGAAAAGGTCAAAGAGTATATTCTTCCTGGAGTGAAATTTTTGAAAAGACCAGAGTACTTGAATGGTGATGACATCAACGCAAACGACTTTATCAGAGAGTTTATGAAAACTGTAGATGCAGATGTTTATGTGAATGCACATACAACTTCTCCGTTTGCAAAATCAGAAACAATAGATGACTGTGTTACTCATGTTGCAAGTGGCGAATATGATAGTGCTTTCTGTGCAGAAGCCTTGAGAACTTTTATGTGGGAAGATGGGAAACCAATTAATTTTGATCCGGATAATTTCCCTCGTACACAGGATCTTCCTTTGATATATGGAGAGACTTCTATTGCGTATGTTTTTACTAAGGAGTCTTTTGAAAAACATAATAGAAGACTTGGTTCACATCCGTATATCAAAGAAGTTGATAAAATTGAGGCAATGGATATAGATTATCCGGAAGATTTTGAAATATGTAACGCAATTTATAAGGAGATGATGAAATAATGAGTATTCAAATAACAGACTGCACTATTAGAGATGGTGGTTATCTTTTTAACAAGAATTCAAATCCAGAATTTGTTAAAGGGATTATGAATGGGTTGGCAGAAGCTGGTATTGATTTTGTAGAAACAGGTTTTTTACAGACGAATGTGACAGGGGAGTCCCTTGTGTATGCGAATTCTGTAGATGCACGTAAGTATCTTCCAGAAGATAGAAAGAGTACCAATTTTTTAGGTTTCTGTGATAATAGTAGATATTCATTAAATGAATTAGACGATTATGATGGAAAGTCATTTAAGTGGTTAAGAATATCTTTTGCTCAGCATGAAATCGAAGAGTCATTAAAATTCTGCGCTGGAGCGAAAGAAAAAGGATATTTGGTTCAGTTTAATCCGATGGATTCAATTAGCTATACAGATGAGGCTAGAGAGGCACTTATTGAGAAAGTTAATAAAGTGAAACCAGCCTCTTTCTCAATTGTAGATACCTTTGGCGCGATGGACATGTTAGACCTTGTTCATATTTTTAAACAGGTAGATGACTTACTTGATAAGGATATTAAGATAGGTCTTCATTCTCATGATAATTTAGGATTATCTTGTGCGTTGGCAGAAAGAATGATTGAACTGGCAGAAGAGAGTGGCAGAGACGTAATTGTTGATGGTTCCTTGTTTGGTATGGGGCGTGGCGCTGGAAATGCTAAAACGGAGCTATTGGCTGATTACATTAATAAGCATTGTGGTGGTCAATATGACATTCAGAAGTTACTTCTGACTATTGACACCTATATTACTCCATTATTAGGTGATATTCAGTGGGGATATGACTTACCAATGTATGTTTGTGGCACCAAACATTCACATGTAGATAATGTTTATCATTTGAAAAATCAGTATAATTGCACTGCAAATGAAATGTATGATTTGATTGAATCATTAAGCCCACAGCAGAGAATCAGATATGGCACAGGTTATTCTAAAACTGATTTTTCTGTATTGGATAAGGCTTATGATAATTACAAGAAAGGCAATGAATAATGAATTGTGCTGATTATTTGGTTGATTTTTTAATCCAAAAGGGTGTAACCGATGTTTTCGGCTATTCTGGAGGATACATAGTTCCATTTATTGATGCTCTATATGCAAGGAAAGATGAAATTAACGTACATGTTTGTTATAACGAGCAAGGGTGTGCATATGCAGCGGATGGTTTTGCTAGAGCTAGTGGAAAATTAGGAGTCTATTTCACAACCTCTGGACCAGGTGCAGTTAATGGTTTTAGTGGACTTGCGGATGCTTGGTTTGATGGGATCCCATTAATGGGAATTACTGGTAATGTCCCTACCAACGAGCAAAGAGGATTTTCTGGTGTTAGGCAGAATGGATTCCAGGAAATGGATGTTGTTTCTATGACAAAGCATATAACAAAATACTCTGTTGCGCCTAACAATGTCGAGTCATTTCTAGAAATTGTTTCTAGGGCATATAATTTAGCTACTACAGGAAGGAAAGGAGGGGTTGTAATTGATTTTCCGTATGACATCCAGAAAGCCAGTATTGATTGTAGGTAATGGTGCACGAGCAGCTGGGATATCTGAACTTATCTATGAATTCATTGAAAAAACGCATATTCCTGTTTTGACGACTATGAATACAGTTGATATGATACAGGATAAATATCGAATTGGATTTATTGGCACTTATGGTAATCGTGCATCCAATATGATTATGAATGAATGCGATCTCGTTATTTCAGTAGGAGCTAGACTTGGTTTGCGACAGATTGGACACAAGAAAGAATTGTTCGCACCAAAAGCAAAGTTGATTAGATGCGATGTGGATCAGTATGAATTAGGAAGGCAAATAAAGGAAGATGAAGAGCAGTATAATTTTGACGCATACTACTTTATGCAGCAATTGATGGCTGAAGATATTCCGGACTATACTGATTGGTGGAATCGTTGCCATGAAGTGAAAGAACTCCTTGATGACTATGATGATACAGAGGGAAACAAACTTATTAAGAAGATTGGTGAAGTACTTCCAGAAAACCCAATGGTAACAGTTGATATAGGGCAAAATGTATGCTGGACAGCACAGTCCTTGGTGCTTAAAGGCACTAAGGGGAGGATTATCATTGGGGGTGGTTACGGTGCCATGGGAGTTGGTTTGCCATATGCAATTGGAGCATCAATTAGTAATGGAAAATCATTGACGTTCTGTATTACGGGTGATGGTGGTCTTCAGATGAATATTCAAGAATTAGAAACTGTAAAGAGAGAAAAGTTACCTATAAAAATTCTTGTTGTAAACAATAAGGAATTAGGCAAAATAACTGAAATTCAACATGGTTCATATGATGACAGATTCTGTACTACAAATGAAGAAAGTGGTTATACGGTTCCTGATTTTGAAAAGGTTGCTATTGCTTATGGCATTAAGGCTGCAACCTTGGAATCATATCATGAATTAGATAAATATAAGGAATGGCTTGAGGATGAAGAACCATGCTTATTAAACATCATGCTTCCATCATTGACATTGCTTATTCCAAAAATAAAATGGGAGACATGCACCATTAAACCTGACTTAGATGACGATACTTTGAATCAAGTGAAAGCGATAATAGGTGCGTAAATGATATATGATTAAGTATTTGATTATGGATGTGGACGGTTCCTTAACTGATGGAAAAATATACATGGGTCCTAGTGGAGAGGCTATGAAGGCCTTTTCCATTAAGGACGGATATGTTATTAATTATATTTTGAAGCCAGTTAATATTACACCGGTAATTATTACAGCACGAAGTAGTTCGATTGTTCAGCATCGGTGTGATGAACTTGGAATTAAGGATGTGTATCAGGGAAAACTTGATAAATTGGTAACATTAAAAGAAATTGCTGGAAACGGTTTTAATGAATGTGCATATTTTGGTGATGATGTAATAGACTTGAAATGCATGTTTCCAATAAAGGAAGCCGGTGGTTTAGTTGGCTGTCCAGCAGATGCTGTTCAAGAAGTTAAGGCTATTTCTGATTACATTTGTGTTAATAAAGCAGGTGAGGGAGCTCTTAGAGAGTTTGCGGAGTGGCTTGTTAGACCTCAGATAAATGCAAGTGAGATTGAAAATTGTGTAGAAAATGCCATTTCCTATCTGAAAGGATTAAATATAGAGAATATTCCGGTTGGTGAGAAAATAGATGTTAACGAAAAATTCTTCTATTCGGTTCAAGTATACGAAACAAAGCCAGAGAATGAATGTAAGCTGGAATCTCATAGGAAATATGTGGATGTTCAACTAATGATAAGCGGAGAAGAGGCTATTGATATAGCAGATATATCGCGTTTAACAATTAAAAAACAATATGATTCAGAAATAGACGTAATGTTCTGGAATGTACCGGAGCGGATGGTAAGAACTACGTTAACGGATGGAGACTATATTGTGTTGTACCCGGAAAATGCACATAGAGGTGCAGTGTCTGTAGATAAAAAAGTAAAAGTTATTAAGCTAGTAGGAAAAATCAAGATTGATTAAATCGGAAGATTGGAAATGAGATTTATGAAGATTATACAAAATGAAAAGCAGATGAGAGACAGTAATATGGAGTTGTTACGCATTTTTGCAATGATTATGATTATCCTATATCATTATGTTTATAGTTGCATGAGCATGAATTAATGAGACAACTTATTTGGATTAAGCTTTTCAAGACAAGCGCATACTATACGGCGCACACCGCTATTTTAGTAGGTCATATGCTTATATGCTGCGTGATTGTTTTTTTGTAGGAACGGTTACTGATTTTATCTATAGAAAATTTATAGAGAGGAAAGCATTAACATATTTGTGGGGTAAGATTGATAAAACTAAAAATTTGCCGATAGTGACATATGTTATGAGTTTTTTGAATAAATGATTGAAGGCATTTATGCGGTATTGTAAATGTTTTATCTGCTCTTATACTTAATTAAGCAGGTATGATTACATTATTTTTAGAAGATACAATACATGAATAAGAGGATATAGTCGAAAATGAGACAATTGATAGATTTAAACAACAAAACAATCTTAGTAACAGGAGCTGTCGGTTTTATCGGTTCCAATCTGGTGCTGGAGCTGATGAAGAAGGTGTCACCGGTGACTATCATCGGGATTGACAATATGAATGACTATTATGACGTCAGCATCAAGGAGTGGAGACTCGCAGCGATTGAGGAGCTGGCAAAGGAGAAAACGGATGCGTCCTGGACCTTCGTGAAGGGTTCCATTGCGGATAAAACACTGATTGATAAGGTGTTTGCGGATTTTTCCCCGGATATCGTTGTAAATCTTGCAGCGCAGGCGGGAGTTCGTTATTCTATCACGAATCCGGATGCATATATTGAGGCGAATCTGATTGGCTTCTACAATATTCTGGAAGCATGTCGTCATTCTTATGATGATGGACAATCAGGAGTGCAGCATCTGGTTTATGCGAGCTCATCTAGTGTGTATGGATCAAATAAGAAGGTTCCGTATTCGACGGATGATAAGGTGGATAATCCGGTTTCCTTATATGCGGCAACAAAGAAGTCGAATGAATTGATGGCGCATGCGTATAGTAAGCTTTATAATATTCCGTCTACAGGACTTCGTTTCTTCACGGTGTATGGTCCGGCGGGAAGACCGGATATGGCATATTTCGGTTTTACCAATAAGCTGCGAAACGATGAAAAGATTCAGATTTTCAATTACGGAAACTGCAAGCGTGATTTTACATATATCGATGATATTGTAGAAGGAATCATGCGTGTGATGCAGGCACCACCTGAAAAGAAGACTGGAGAAGATGGGTTGCCGGTTCCACCATATGCGGTATATAATATTGGAAATAACCATCCGGAGAATCTTTTGGAATTTGTTGATATTCTGCAGCAGGAGTTGATTCGTGCAGGAGTTCTTCCGGAAGATTATGATTTTGATAGTCATAAGGAATTGGTGCCGATGCAGCCGGGCGATGTGCCGGTTACTTATGCGGATACATCTGCTTTGGAGCGGAATTTTGGATTTAAGCCGAGTACTGATTTGAGAACCGGTTTGCGGAAGTTTGCAGAATGGTATAAAGAATTTTATAAAGTATAATGAAGCGTGCTGATGCGCACGTAGGTTCATCAGGCTACGCCTGATGGCATTGTATAATTATTGATGGCAGGAATCGTGAGGACTCCTGCCATCATGTGTTAGTCACGTTGAAAGAGGTCGCGGGTGTATACCTTATCCTTTACATTGTCTAAGTTGGAGTCATAACGATTTGCGATAATGCTATGGCTCATTTTTTTGAATTTATCCAGATTATTTATTACTTTGCTGCCGAAGAATGTGACTCCGTCTTCAAGTGTTGGTTCGTAGATGATCACGGTAGCGCCTTTTGCCTTAATACGTTTCATAACGCCTTGGATACTGCTTTGGCGGAAGTTATCGGAATTGCTTTTCATAGTAAGGCGGTATACGCCGATAATAATTTCTTTTTCTTTGGTAGCGTCCCATTGACTGTTCGCTTCATAAGCACCGGCTAATACAAGTACGCGATCGGCGATAAAATCTTTTCTTGTCCGGTTACTTTCTACAATCGCGGACATCATATTCTGTGGCACATCATTGTAGTTGGCGAGAAGCTGCTTGGTGTCTTTCGGCAGACAGTAGCCTCCATATCCAAAGGAAGGATTATTGTAATGTGTTCCGATTCGAGGATCGAGGCATACACCATCGATAATATCTCTTGTATTTAATCCTTTCATTTCTGCATAGGTATCTAATTCGTTGAAATAGGATACGCGGAGTGCCAGATAAGTATTGGCGAAAAGTTTTACGGCCTCTGCTTCGGTAAATCCCATGAAAAGTGTATCAATATCTTCTTTGATAGCGCCATCCTGAAGCAATGCTGCAAATGTATGGGCAGATTCTACCAGATGTGCATCTGCGCGATCGGTGGATACGATGATCCGGCTCGGATAGAGATTATCATACAGTGCCTTGGATTCGCGGAGAAATTCAGGACTGAAGATGATATTGTTACTATGGTACTTTTCACGTACAGAAGCAGTGTATCCAACAGGAATCGTCGATTTAATGACAATGATTGCGTCCGGATTGACTTTTAAAACAAGTTCTATTGCAGCTTCCACGGCGGAAGTATCAAAGTAATTCTTCTGACTGTCATAGTTTGTTGGAGTCGCTACAACAACGTAGTCGGCATTTTTGTATGCTGCTTCGCCATTTAAAGTGGCGGTCAGATCCAAGTCTTTGGTGGTGAGATATTTTTCAATATATTCATCCTGAATAGGAGACTGCCGCTTGTTGATCATGTCGACTTTCTCAGGAATGATATCCACAGCGGTTACATGGTTGTGCTGTGCAAGTAAGGTCGCAATCGATAGACCGACATATCCGGTTCCGGCCACAGCGATGTTCATTGACTTAGTGACATTTCTTTTCTTCTTCTGTGTTCCATCTGTAAATACATCAATAGGCTCGAAGCCGAGGACTTCTCCTAATTGCTCTAATTGTGGAATGGACGGAAGAAAGTCTTCTTTTTCCATGCGGGAAATCAGCGAGCGGTTGATGCCGGTGGCATCGGCAAGGGACTGCTGCGTCATGGAGAGTTTCTTTCGATTGGTTGTTATAAGGTTTGCCAGGAGGGCAGTGGAAAGTGTTTTCATGGTGTGGGTCCTTTCTATTGTTTGATTATTTTAGATGTTTTGTACAATAACAAAATGAAATAAATATAGTATTGTTATAGCACAAATTACTTGATGTGACAATGAAATGTTATTTGAAAAAGAAAAATACGTGAAATAGATAGAACATGAGAACAGTAGAATTAAACTAGTAATAAAAATATAGCTATAGTTGTTAAAGTGTAGTAATATATAATATATAAGTTTATTTTGGGGACTTTTTAGCGTTTGTATAGAAGCATTGATAAGCGATATTTTACGTTAACTAAGGATGAGGAGTAGATATGTTATTGGATGCGTCTTTGTTGATAGAAAAAAACTACAAAAAGAATCGTACAAGGATAGGAAGGGTATCTTCGAATGGGGAATATTTTATCAATTGTCAAAGTCAGGAACAGACATCTCTGGAATTGTTGCAGATACTTTCTGAAATAAAAGCTGTTATAAAAGCATATGGACGAAGCTGTCGTAAGATTATTTTGCAGTTCCGCATTTTTAATCCTCGTGATAAGCTAGTGTATATTCTTTTGGAATGCATTCTTTATACGATAATAAATGCATATCACAAGCAGGTTGATATGAGGGTTGGAGGTTTTGATCCGAACATTAATACGGAAGGATGGCGGTACACGCCATCCTGTGCAATTGCTCAGTTTGGATATAATAATGAATTTAATTTATATTTTCAAAATGATTTTGCTAAAAATCATTATAGAAAGGTTTTGACAGATCCAACAGATGTGGAAGCACCGGCGAGACTGGTAACGGATATCAAAACTTTTCTTGATCGCTTTCATATGCGTGATGAGTTTGATGGAAAATTAGCCTATACAATCGGCGAATTAGCAGATAATGCATTATGCCATGCACATACACCGTGCTTAATTGATATTGATATTACGGAGAAAGATTATCAGGCTGCTGATTCAGAGGATGTTTATTATGCCGTCAATGTTGTTGTATTAAATTTTGGTGAGAAATGTCTGTATAATGATATTATTGATAAAATTGAGCATAAATATTATAAAACAGATAGTCGATATATTTATGTAGAAGAAGCTTATAAAAAGCATTCCATGCATTTTGATAAGAAATATGGTAAAGAAGAGTTTTATCTTGTATCAACATTTCAGGATGAAATATCCGGAAGACCGAATGAAAGTTATTCGGGCGGCACAGGGCTTCCAGAATTAATCCGGACATTAGAAGAATATGCAGATGAAGATTTTTGCTATGTATTGTCCGGATATTCCAGCCTTTTATTTAAAAAAGAAGTGTTGAATTTTGACGAAGATGGGTGGATAGGATTTAATTCGTTTGGTAATTTTTTGGAGGAAATACCGGATACAACATGCTTGGATTCTTCTTACACGTTTTTGCCAGGCACTGGATATAATTTTATGTTGATTTTTAAAGGAGACCAGCAGGATGGAGAATAGAATTGAATTGAAATTTGGCGTTTCAACGCAAGATTTGACGGGAAACAGCTTAGGACGAAAAACATTTGAAGTACAGGTAAAACCATATTTAAAGGAAAATGAAGAGAATGTTGTTGTAATCCCAAGTGAAATTGATGATATTGGAAGTTCATTTATACAAGGAATATATACTTTTCTAAAAGAAAAATATGGAAAGAGTGAAGCTCTTAAAATAATGAAACTTGATTGTGACAAGCAAACAATTATTGAAAAAATAGAGAAGTCTATCAAGGCATACGGAATTTAGGGGGATTATATTGCAGGAGAAGATAGCATTTGCGGCACTTATAGTTTCAATTGCGACAGCATTTTTTACATTTTTTGCTTTGTATCAGAATAGAAAAATAAATATAACAAATTTGGAAGCAAAGCATTTTGAAGAAATCTTTACAAAATACATAGTTACGAAGATCCCGGATGCGGTGGAGGATATTGAATTCAGAAATGATGGGAAACTGCAAGGATACAATTATTTGATTGATACATTAATGGATATGATGTGTGATTGTAAATATTATGCCTATGCTAAGCACGATTTTTATCAAGAGCTAAAAGATAAGTGTATTGCTTTGGAGGATCGACTTTTGGAGACAGCAAATGGCGTAATATCTGATTCGGATTTGCAAGTCCAATTTGTATATGAAATTCATTTAGATTTAATGCAGATTATTAAATTGATTAATAAGAATTATCATAGTTTTTAATGGTGCTCTGTTTATTAATTCATATTGCTATTATCTCTCGATGCAAAAGGGCGGAGCCGTCAGTCCAGTGTGGCGAGACCCCCGGAATAATCAGTTGAAAATTCGAGAAGTATTGGAAAAAGAATGCCTGGATGTTATTCTAGTTCATGGAGATACTTCAACGACGTTTGTTACAGCGTTAGCATGTTTTTATCTTCAGATACCGATAGGACATGTTGATGCAGGTCTTTGTACATATGATATTTATTCAAGGTGAGAAAATGGATGACAAGATACTTGAAGTAAAGAAAGAAATGATGCGTATTGCAAAAATAAAAGATTTGACGCGAATGGAAAGGCATGAATTGGTAAAGAAACGGAGTGAAAGACTGTCGGAAAGTGAGCGAAAGTTATTGATCGAAGAGTGCAAAAGAGATTATGAATCCTATGATAGAATTGGAGATATCAGAGAATTATTCACTTTTTTCTTTGCAGGTTTTAGCTTGATTTTATCCGTTTTTGCCATTTTTGCAAATAATAAAGATGTAAGCGAGGAAAGCTTGGCTTCTATGTTACTAATACTTCTTATACCTATTGTTGTCATGATTGCTTTCTTTGTAGTAATCCAGATCTGGCGAAGTAGTGGTTTGAATATTACTAAATACATGATTGATGTTTTAAAGGAGAAGAATTAAGAGGGGATAGTCCATGCCTAGAATGTCAGCAGCAAATTTGAAAAAATAGAATAAAATATTAAGACGGTTAAAAAGTGTAGTCCCAAAAGTTTAGGCTAAACTTTTGAGACGGATGGAGAAAGTCTATAAAATCTCAAACAGTGCTTTGGAATCTCGGAGAGCAGTAACTCGGAGTAGTGATAAAAATTTAGGTAGTTGGCTTTCGTAGTCTCAACAATATTGTAGATCATTGCTCTCCCTGCCAAGCTTATGGTAGACCTGATAGCCGACTGTAATTAGAAAATATATCCTGACACTGTATCTGGATGCAGAATCGTATTATTTTATTCCGGAAAGTACGCTTGTGCCTAAAGGAAATGAAGAGTATGACGAAGCGGAAGTGGCTGGATATATTGTTAATATTATTGACAGCTACAGGGATGGTTGGTGTTCTGAATTGGAAGCATATCTTGGCGACGATGTGTATGAGGCTTTTTTAGATGACCTTCCGTCTGTAAATATTGATGATGAAGATTGCTTTCATGATGTTTACACCAATGAAGATCCGTCAGAGCATATATTGAATACTTTTGTGGGCGTAAATGTGTCCGACGGCACATTGTGGGAGGTGCAAACCGCACTTTAAATTCTGTGGAAATACCTCCCAGACTGTGCAGTCCTGTAGGTGACCGCAGGCTGTCGCCGGTACAACCGCACAGTGTTGTAGGCTTGTTTGAAAGGCAGATGAACGTAAGCGATGTATAATCGCACGGTTTGTCGCTACCAACTTTTCATGAGATAATCACTTCAGGAGTGAGTATCTCTCTGGATCAGCTGTATTTGTAGTTGGAGCCGTTCGCTCTAACTGTGATTGATTCCGGTTGAATTCACTTTGAATAACCTTTAGGAGTGAATTACTATGAGTTCAAAAAGACTGCACTACTCTGATGAAAAGTGGCTGGACATGATTAGCGAATGCCGGTCAAGCGGGCTCTCTGACAAGGACTGGTGCATGGAGCACCAAATCGGAATCAGTACTTTTTATTACCATGTCAAACGACTTCGCAATAAAACATGCAGTATTCCACCAGCTGCTGTCGGTGCCGTGATTCCCTGCTTATCAAAGGAGCTCTTGAATATCTGGAGCCGATTTACAGCCGGCTGCATGAGGAACTCTTAAGAAGAGACCTTATTCACGCAGACGAAGTTCCATGTCAGGTATTGCATGAGGATGGCTGAAAGGCAACTCAGAAATCCTACATGTGGATTTATCAAAGCGGAAGCGATGGGAAGCATCCAGTGGCACTGTATGAATATCAGCCAGGCCGGGCAAGCGTCTATCCGATTGAATTCCTGAAAGGCTTTCATGGAATGATACAGTGCGATGGTTATGCGGCATACGGATGCATTGAAGATGTAATTCTTATCTGCTGTCTGGCTCATGCCCGTCGTAAATTTTTTGATGCCGTTCCAAAAGGAAGGCAAAAAAGAATCCGGCTTCTGGATATCAACTCGGAGCAGGCACTGGATGAACCCATTTCTACAGAGGAAGATGAAAATCTGCTTCCTGCTGAAAAAGGAGTCGCCTTCTGCAATCGTCTGTTCTTCAAGGAACGTTTGTATAAGGAGTTATCTCCGGAAGACAGAAAAGCAAAACGTCTTGAAGAAGAAACACCAATCTGGGATGAATTCTGGTCCTGGATTGACACGCTGGATCCATCTGGAGGAAGCAAAAGCAAACAACATGAATGCTTACAAGTATCTGTACACCCTGCTTCTGTATATGCCGGACTACAAAAATGAGCCCGCAGGCATAGAACAGCTGCTACCGTGGAGTACATTTGTACAGGATAAGTGTTCCGGAATCATAGATGATAGCCTGGAACTTCCAGAAAATCGTGGGAACCTGTCAATTTAGGGTTCCCTAGTTCGGATATACCGTGTGGTTATTCATCGCTTACCTTTGGTGTCTTGGTAAGCAGCAATTCGAAGTACTGATAAACATTCAGCTGCTTGGCTTTGGCGGTCTCAACAAGACTGTAAGTGTTACAATGATAAGGTACTCGTGGCTGAGAATTTATATTTTAGAGGTAGAATTTCTATTTTTGAAATAAGACCATGGAACAGGATAGGGACTTTGAAAGTTAAAAAGTGTCCCTCTGGATAGGAGAAGTGATAATAAATTGGGCACACAGAATAATAAACCATTAATCCGATTTACAGTGAATATTCCTTTAAAGTATAATGTATCAAATGTTCTCCATGATGAACAAGATTCTGAGTTTGTTATGGATTTGACAGAACCTGCAGTATGGCAACAAGAATATAATGTTCAGAAACCCGGTAAGGAGGCAGAAAGTGGTAATGCGATGGAAGTATTAGCATTTAGATTATCGTGTTCGCGTAGAAGCGAGGACGATCGGCTTCCTAAGAATGAGTTTATGTTGCAAATCGATAACATTATAGCGGAAAGCGAAGAAGCTGCGATGCAGATTGTGGAAAGAGATATCCATCATATTTGCCAGATCCTTAGTTTGCAAACAAGTATACACAATTGCAACAAACAAGCATATCAACCAAGAGTTTCACCGGATTATCGGAATGTTTCATGGAAAGCAAGGGAATATATTGTCCCGGAGAAGAAAGATACTATAGATACGGGTGTGGATGAATACTATGATGAAAATGGAAAGCATATTATTCGTATCCATATGGCAGAGAATACATTAGCCTGCCATAATCGTTGTAGTATATTTGTTACATTATCTGTTCAATTAAGCACGGAAGAATTTCTACAATATTATACTATGGATTTAGATGAGGAAACAGATTTTGTGATGGAGGAGTTTTTTATCGCATTGGGGAAGGAAAGTGTAAAGAGTAAATTTTTCCATTTGTTTTCTATTATAGAATTTATAGAAAAAAAGTATGTGGAGTTGTCCGATTCAGAGCAGTTATTAAATACTTTACAAGTTGAAAAAATGATGGAGACATTAGAAATTCCATGTGATTTGAATGGTGAAAGTAAAGACAGAGTAGAAAATTCGGTAAAGAATACGCTTCTTAAGATGACAAATCTTGGGAGAGCGAGTAAATTAGCAAATATTTTGAATACAATGGGAATTCATGAAATCGTGCTTGGCGGAGAGACTATATGCATTGATAGAAAACATGCACAAGCATGGATTGACTTACGGAACCGTTCCTATCATCCGGATGGATCGGTGGCTGGAAAGAAATATATTACTATGGAGACTGCGGTTACACAGCTGATGGAAACATGCCAGAATATTCTTCTTTTTATGATGAAGGGAATGCTAGAAAATTAGTCAATAAGAGAAATATGATGATAATAGGCGAATACGAAAAAGATGTTGTATGGTAACTTCGACATTAGATAAAGAGACAGAAAGTGCTATTATCCGGCATGGCGAGAAAATGTATGAGACGCTACTTACCAATGAAGAGTGTGCCAAGGCGATTGATCTTGGTAACTTCTATCGAGTGCCAGCGGATAACCGTGGCTTGAATTATGATAAGTATTTCAAAGAGGGCGACGAGAAGAGAAACACATTGACAGAGTTTAATAGTAACAATACAAGACAGTTGAATCTGGAGGAGACGAAGGAGACGATTGCGAAGCTTGCGTACATACAGGAGAGATTGGCAGAGGACAAATAGTATCTGACAAAACAATAAACTTTGCATTTTATGATGGGAGTGAAGTAGTTTTTGAATTCAGTCAAGATAGAAAAAGGTGCGGTAGAAGAATTAAGGAGAGCTATCCGTTTGCATGACAGGATGGATGAATTACTTAATGAAGATGATAAAGGCACATCATGGGATGGGGATATCTATCTTTATAATAATAATGATTTGAAAGCGGAACATATACAATACAGAATTCCAACACAGATTAAGGGAAAATGTGATAGCAGGCTTTTGAATCGGAAAAGTATAACGTACCCTGTTGAATACAAAAATCTTAGGAACTATTTTAATAATGGTGGCGTGTGTTATTTTGTAATAGCTATTTCTAATGACGGCGAAAAGGCATCGATATTTTATAATGCGCTAACGCCGATTAAGCTTCAGTCTTTGTTAAAAGGCAATGAACATAAAAGACCGGAACAGACAAAAAGCATCACTTTGATAAGATTGAAAAATAACGATAAGACTCTTTTATATAATATGTTGTTACAATTTGGACATGACAGCAAGGAGCAGGGATCGGGAGAATTAGTTAGAAAGTCGATTTCGATTAGTGACTTAAAAAATATAGATTCGATTAAAATGACCTCATATGCATCTGACAGAAACGAAGTGTTAGAAAATATACAAACAGGTGAAGTATGTTTATTTGGGCATTTGTCATCGGCTGATATATGGTTGCCTTTTTCGTATGATACACAGAAAAATATGGAGATTGCCACTACTGTTAAGAGAAATGAAAGCTTTGGTGTAGATAACGTACCTTATTATAAATGTTTTGAAGTGACGAAAAAGGCTGACAAGACATTATATATGCGACTGAGTGAAAACCTTGGGTTGCGCATTAGTGAAAATAAAATACATTTTGCTCCTAAAAGCGATTTTGCAACAGTTATAAAGGATATTCAATTTTTGGAAGCAATTCAACAGGGAAGAGGACTATATATTGGTAAGAAAAAAGTTCTTGCGTATGATAGACCAAAATTGAATCGAAATTTGGAAAAGACAATAAAAGATTTTAAGTTGATTCAATTAGCAATTAATCGATTTGGATTGCCACTGGAAAAACCAATTGAGGATTTTGATGAGAAAGATTGGAAAGCGATAAATGAACTTATTATGATTTATAAGGGAGATTTGACATCGGAAAATCAAGTTTCATATCGTATGTGGTGGTGGCAGGATAAAGTGGTGCCATTTATTTTAATAAAAGACGAAACACAACGTGTGCAGGCGGAAAATGTATTTTATACGCAACAATTAAGTGCATTTGTGAAGGCAGCAGAGGAAGAATATCCGGTTCCAATTTTTATGAATTTTCAAAGAGATGTGTGGAAACAATTATATGATGTACCGGAAGAGTGGCTTTTGGACCGATTAGAAGAAGGCACGTATAATCATGAAACAGAAGGCAATTTTTCTCTTTTGTTAGTGGAATTGCTTGCAGCATATGATCATACGAAAAATGAAAAGTATTACAACATGGCAAGACTGATTTCGGACAAGCTTTTGCTGGTTAGTCCTCAGAATGAATATTGGAGAATAAACAAACTTCAGCTTTTGAGAAGAAAAAGATCATTGTCAGAGGAGGAACTGATAGAGTTGGAAGGTATGGAAGAACAATCTGGGGATGTAAAGGTTGTGTGTGCAGCAAATATTTTATTAGAGAATAAAAGAAAAGCACGAAAACTATTAGATGAAATGAATGAGGACGACAGAACGTTGTTTATGACATATCCAATCTATAACGTACTGTAAGAAATGTAATCTAAAAGTAAAAAACATGTTGCGTGGTAATTTCGGCATTGGATAATAAGGTGGAAAGTGATATGATAAAATCAATTAGTATGTTATATGGTAAGAAAAAGAGGTGAGATGATGAAACTACAGAGTTTGGAATTAAACAATTTTCGCGGAGTGAGTCATGCAATTCTTCCGTTTGAGGGGAAGTCGGCGGTGATTTACGGAATTAATGGTATGGGAAAGTCTACAATTTTGCAGGCTTGCAATCTTTTGTTCTTTAGGATTATGTGTTCTATAACAGTATCAACACTTGGTAGCGAGAGAGTTTTACAAATCGAAGATTCCGACATTAAAATAGGTGAGATATTTTCGAAAATATCTATGGATGTAAATATAGAGGAAAAAAATTATCATTATTTTAGAAAAGCGGAACAAAATGGAAAAAGAGTACATTCTAGAGCTGGGGCTGAAGAACTTGCGAAGCAAATTGTGTGTTCTTATTTAGGAACTTATGAATCGGTGGAAGAGGAAGAGATCGATGATACAGATAAAGGAGCACAAAAAAAATTAGTTCTTAATAGAAATAATATGCCAATTTATGCATTGTACGGTGTAAATCGTTATGTTGCGGATCGAATAAATAATAAGTTGGAGCGTGATGATAAATTATTCGGAAAATTAGAGGCATGGAGAGATACTTTTGATCCAACAATTAATTTTCAACTCTTTTTTGAGTGGTTTCGTGGCCGCCAAGAACTGGAAAACAGTCGGAAAGTTGAAGAGGAAACTTTTTTTGATCCACAATTATCAGCAGTACGAAATGCCATATTAAGGATTTTGAATAATGATTTTTCTGATATTAAAATCAAAATTAGTGACGAAGATGCGCAGATGGTTGCGATAAAGCATAATACAGAATTAAGTATTGCTCAGTTGTCTGAAGGAGAAAAGTGTATTTTAGCTATGACGGGGGATCTGGCACGTAAATTGGCGATTGCTAACCCAAGCAGAGAGAACCCGTTGGAAGGAGAAGGAATAGTATTGATTGATGAAGTGGATTTGCATTTGCACCCTTCGTGGCAGGGGCGTATAATGCCATTACTATTTCGCACATTTCCAAATGTACAGTTTATCGTTACAACACATTCACCGAAAGTTCTTAGCGAAATTACGGATGAGGCACAGATATTTGAAATCTATCAGAAAGATGATGGTATTGTTGTAACGAAGAGGGGGATTATGAGTGGTTGGGATATCAACCATATTATGAAAGACTTCATGCACACGGATATATTAAATCAGAAAACGGAGGCTATAATTGATCAGATTCATGAGTATATTGATAATGAAGAGTTTGATCGGGCTGAGAAATTAGTTGATCAATTGGCGGAACTTACCAGTGAAATGAATTTGGATGTAGTTAGGGCAAGAACACTAATTCATAGAGAACGATAGCATGAGATGGATACGTAAAAAGGATGAACCGCAGGATCTAGTGCTGTGGAAACGAAAATTTAAAAATATGCATAACAGATTTCCGTCGTACTTCGATTTGAACAAAAGTGAGAATCAGAGCGAGAAAAGGATATTGAAAAGCAGTTTGATAGAGGAACAAGGGCATATTTGTTGCTACTGTTGCAAACCAATCAGTACGGAAAATTCGCATATTGAGCACATACGTCCAAAGGAGAGGGATGAGTATCGTGAATTGTCTTTGGAATATGAAAATTTGCTGGCTTCTTGTCAAGGATATAATGATAGAGAAGAAAATTGCGGACATAGTAAGGAGAATGAATTTGATGAAGAACTTTTTATTTCTCCATTAGACAAAGATTGTGAAAGTTATTTTGAATTTAGCAGTCGTGGAAAAATTAAAGCTGTCGATGGCAATCAGAGGGCTGTATATACAATTGATAAATTAAATTTAGATACAGGAGCTTTGAACGCAGCCAGAGAAGCAGCAATGTGGGAATCGGGAGCAATGCAGGATATTACAGAAGAACGTTGCCTTTTTTTACTTGATAAATATGAAAGAGCTGACAAGGATGGAAAGTATGCAGGATATAGTGACGCAATTATTTATCATTTAAAGAAGCGGTTGAAGCGGTTAAGGCAGGAAAAATGAAACAAATAGATAGAGGCCAATGAGAGATTGGCAGAGGATAAGTAATGAGTGATTATAGTGATGTAAAGTGGAAAGACAACGGAAAATTAAAACTGATGATTAGACGATGGGTAATATTATTTCGGAGTCTTATAAGGTGATGGCTGCGTTACAGCCGGATGCGGTTCTTGTTCTTGGAGATACGAATTCATGTCTTTCCGTGATCGGAGCGAAACGTTTGCATATTCCGTTTTTTCACATGGAAGCAGGAAACCGTTGCAAGGATGAGTGCCTTCCGGAAGAAACAAATCGTAGAATTGTGGATATTATTTCGAATGTCAATATGGCTTATTCGGAACATACAATAGATGTTGATACATTTGAACATGGATATGTGAATAAAATATTCAAAAACATTAATATGGAAGGATAAGAGTATTTTGTTTAGAAAAGTTTCAGGAATCAAAGTGATTCCTGAAATATTAAAAATTAATCACGTTGAAATAAATCACGGGTATACACTTTATCATGTACATCATCCAAATTTGAGTCATAGCGGTTTGCAATAATGCTGTGACTCATTTTTTTGAACTGATCCAGATTATTTACAACTTTACTTCCGAAAAAGGTGACACCATCTTCGAGAGTTGGTTCGTAAATGATAACAGTTGCGCCCTTCGCCTTGATACGCTTCATGACACCTTGAATACTGCTCTGGCGGAAGTTGTCGGAATTGCTTTTCATGGTAAGTCGGTAGACACCTATAATAATTTCGTAAGCGATGAATAACATACCGTTCCAAATTTAATTGAAGATTTGGGATAATACAGTCAATAAACAGTAAACGACTACTTTATCTATTTTCAGATCTGGATGCGGACGTATCACTCTTCTTTTCTTAATCAAAGGTAGCCGTTTACGGTGTTTAACTACTTTAGCTAACAGGAGGAGCAGCTTATGCGTAATAAGAGAAGAACAGACGAAGAATGGCTGTCATTGATTCAGCAATGTCGCAGCAGTGGATTTTCTGACCGTGTCTGGTGTGAGCAGAATGATATCTCTATTTGTAAATACGTCAGTGGGTTCGAAACCGAGGACTTCTCCTAACTGTTCCAGTTGAGGAATGGAAGGAAGAAAGTCTTCTTTTTCCATACGAGAGATTAGGGAACGGTTGATTCCGGTTGCATCAGCAAGAGATTGCTGTGTCATGGAGAGTTTTTTACGGTTCGTGATTATGAGGTTCGCCAGGATGGCGGTGGAGAGTTTTTTCATAGTGATTTCTTTTCTGGGGCTATAATAATGAAAAAGTTATTTATAATAACAAAATAGTGCTGACAACTGTTTGTATAGTATCATAAATTAATTAAAATGCAATGAAGTGTGAATTTGAACGACAAAAATGCAAGCTGGAAAAGAAAAAGTGAATTTCTTTGTTCATGTGATACTTGAAATTAAGTTCTACAATTTTTAAATGTTGAGAGAGAAAGTAATAAATATTGCAAGAACATGAGTTTGCTAGTATAATAAAGAAAAATGTAGAAGATAGGACACTTTATGTGAGTGCAATATAAATTAAAAAAAGAAGAAAAAGAATTTGTTTTACAAATTTATCAACCAAACATAGAAATAGAAGAACGAAAAGAATACCCTGATAGCTTCCTAAAAAAATTTGACGAAGCATTCAGAAGAAAAACAGACGTTTATTTGCTTCAACAATATAAAGCTGAAGAAATTCAAAAGAAAATAGAGCAGAAGTTAGAACAGATTTCTAATGAACGAGAAGAATTATTGAAAGAGGCATGGAGTATAGCTTATAAATTATGTGATGATAAGGAAAAACAAAAAAGTAATATGGTTAGCTGATTAAATAAAAGACTTTAACATAGTGATTTTTATATATAAAATAGACAAATTATACCAAGGGGATAAAATGTTGGAAAAGAAAAATATATTTATTTTATTGCTTTTAACTGCATTGTTTTATTTACTCAATATTCCATCACGTGTATTTGAGTGGTTCTTTCTGTTCTTTTCACTTGCTCTTATTTTAGTTTATCGTATGGAAAAGAACATGTATTTTCACAAAGTTCTACTGTTTTGGTGCGGTGGAACTTTGTTTGCTTTTGGGGTGGGAAAGTTTATTGCAATCCGGCAGCTTCCAGAATTTACAATGGAAAAATTGTTGCTTGGCATATGTATGGTACTTATCTTGGGAGTGGATTTTGTTTTTCTGCTGAGATACGACAGGTCAGAGACGAGACAGAAAGAAAACGTGAAGGAAAATCTGTTTCGGGAACGAACTTATGATTTGGAGCGTCTCTGTAGTTTTATTCAGGCGGTTCCGATTGTTGGCATGGATGCACCCTGGGGAGATGGAAAGAGTTTTCTGGTTAACATGATCTATCAGGATGAGGCGATGAAGAAACGCTTTACGTTTATTCAAATTGATTTGCTCACCTGTGATCTGAACGAGATTGAAAGTATCCTATTAGGGGAGATTGAACGCGTTTTGCAGAATAATGGAATTTATTCGTTTCATGGAAGAAAAACGGGAAAGCTTTTTAAAGATTTTTCGCTTTCAAATGTGTTTTATAATGTTTTGCAGGAGGAAGGGGAAGGAGTTTCTTCTACTTTTATTGGGTTTGAGAAAGATGTCAGACGTTTGGACAAGGATATCTTAATTGTGTTTGAGGATATCGATCGAATCAAGGATCCGGATGTTGTACGCAAGATTTTTGCGATTGCAGAGAAACTGGCGGGAGATAAGATACATATTTTATACCAGTATGAGTTTTCAAATTTGCCCTGGAATAAGGCGTTTTTGGAAAAATATATTCCTTATGAGGTTGCGGTGACGGAACTTTCATTTGAGAGAATTATTGTTGCTTTATGGAAGAAGTGTGGAATGCAGCGGGTTACAGGACTGAAAATTGAAGATGTGAAGTATATTATGACAGCTTCTGTGTCTAATGTGATTTTAACGGATATTCATGAGTTAAAAAAGTATGCTCTTGTGCTGAGACCGCAGAGAATTGCAATTCGCAATGTAGAACTGTATCTTAATGAATTTGTGCTGATATATAAAATGAATGAACGTTACCGGCAGAAGGAAAATGCAAAGTGGTTGGCAATGATCCTTTTTATTAAGCATTTTCTATATGAACAGATGGAACAGATCAAAATGGGAAAACTTCTTTCAGAATCGTTGTTGTTGACTTACAAGAACGAGACGTTTGATGTGGAGACATTGATCGGAAGATACCATGCAAACATTTACTCGGAAAATGAGTGTATACAGATTGTTGAGGATCCGGTTAATAATCCCGTTATTTGGATATTTGCTGTTCTGCGATATGATTTTTCAATTCCGAAAGCGGACAGAAACGATCCAAGATGGTTTGCAAACGAATCAGATGGTGTTATGCGAAGAATGCAACATAATGAGCAAGTGAATCGTTTCTTGTGGAATATTAAGGGAAATGGCAATTCGGAATATACCGATATGGAATGGCTTGCAAAGGAAATTTGTGAAACGGTTTTAAATAAAGTAGGAAATCCCCGAAAGAAAGCTTGGGATAAAATCTGGAAAGATGCATTTCAAATGGAAAATGAAAAGAATAACGGTACGGTGCAGTTGTTTGGAGAGACTGCGATGCTTTCTGCCTTTAAGGCTTTGTATGTAACCGGAATTTCAACAGAAAATTGGATTCGGATGATAAAGTTTTATTTTGTGCAGGAGGAAGCACAAGCCATCACCGTAGATATGATCGAAAACCTTAACTTTGTGTCACTGATGAACAAAGATGTTCTGATTGCCGTGGCAAGGGGATTTGTACAATGTAAAGTGGTGGGAAATATGAATGAACAGAAAGCTTTTGCGCGGTTCTTAAAAAATTATTTACAGGCGATCTGGGGACTGGGATATGCCAGAAGAAGAGGAGACTGGTATATTGCCGGTATGTATTCGGAAGAACTGTTACAGAAAAAAGAGTTTGTTGTGGAGGTTCTTGCGGATTATAGGCGTGCGCTGCAAGATGGAGAGCAGAGTGCGTTATTTACGCAAATAAAAGAGGAATTTCAGCTTTTGGTGCAGTTTGTGGATAAACTTTTAGCTGTTATCAGACATAACCGATCTTTAAAGGCTAGGAAGATGCAATGTAAGACTGGGGAGCCAAGAATCGTTTATGAACACGATGATCTGCTTCGGAAATTAAAAAAAGAAGTTTTAAATTTTGATTCGGTAAATGAGGTGGAAGGAGCAACTTTTATCAAAGAACTTGAGCAGTTGTATCGTGAAGGCAAACTAAATCCAGAAGAGTATCGGATTATAGAGGAATTGCTGCTGAAGAAAGGATGAATGAAGTAAAAGCTTGCATTTGAAATAAAAAAGAAGTACACTCAATTAAGTACACAAAAATAAGAATTGGAGAAATTACAAATGGAAAATCAGGTAAGGGAGATTTCACTTCGCCAGTTATTCTGGAAAGTGATGATGGGATGGAAGTTATGGATTGTATGTGCGGTGTTGTTTGCAATTTTACTTCCGGGAGTGAAGTATGCAAAGGACGTGCGGGCATATCATGCAGCACTCCAACCGAAGGATGAGAAGCAGGAACCGACAGTTGTTCTTACGGATGACGAGCAGCAGCAGATCGATGATGTAAAGAGTTTAAAACTTTTAATTGAAAAAAACAGCAATTATATGCAGAATTCGATTCTGATGAACATTGATCCCTATCAGGAGCACAGAATGGAATTACAGTATTACATAGATTCTGATTTTGTGATGAATTACACGAAGGACAGCAAGAAAGATTATACATCTGCGATTGCGAATGCCTATGTGGATTATGCCAATAACGGCGTGGATCAGAAAACGATATGGAAAGATGTCTCTACTAAGGCAGAGGATAAGTATCTGGCAGAACTTGTGTCTGCATATAGTAATTCGGATAATACCTTTTCTGTGATTATTAAGTATACGGATAAAAAGGGGCTGGAAAGTGCGGCAAAGCAGATACAGAGTGAACTGGAAAAGAAGCAGCCGGAATTCAGTAAGCGTATAGGCGGACATAAGCTGGTATTGATATCCGAAAATTATCAGGTATGTACCGATTCGGATCTTGCAACTTCTCAGGGGAATGTTTCGAATCTGATCAAATCCTACAGGGATCAGATCACTGCTCTTAAGTCTGCTATGTCAGAGGATCAGTTGAGTGAACTGGAGAGAGAGGAAAACCTGGAGTCGGATGACAAGGAAGAGGCTACAGCGGTACAGGTTGCTGCTCCGGCTTTGAGCAAGAAATATGTGGTACTTGGTTTTGTGATGGGAGTATTTCTTGCCGCATTGTATTTGGTTTGTATTGCTGTATTATCAAACAAGCTGCAGGCGGCAGAGGAATTGGTGCGATACTATAAGATGCGTCAGTTTGGTATTATCACCAGGGAGCAGCGCACAAAGGGAATTACTGGATTTTTACTGCGCATCAAGTATCGGAATCAGAAGATGCTTTCTCCGGAGGCATCCCTGCAGATGGCTTCTTCAAATATTGAACTGTATTGTAAGAATGAAGGAATTACAAAGCTTTTCCTGACAGGTTCAGAGATTGAGCGAATGAAGAAAGAATGGATCACAAAGCTGACCGAACATCTGAAAGCAAGTGGTATTCAGGTGGTATACGGGGAGAATATCTGTTATGATTCCGCAGCGATGCGTGAAGCTTCGGAAGCTGGCCATGTCGTGTTAGTGGAGATTACGGATGCATCGATCTATCAGGAGATTGAAAAGGAACTTCGCATGTTAAAAGACTGGAATGTTGATGTCATTGGATGTGTAGGAGTGGAATAAAGAACAATGGGAAAATATTTTGGAACAGACGGTTTTCGCGGTGAAGCAAACAAAGTACTGACCGCGGATCATGCATATAAAATTGGACGTTACCTGGGCTGGTATTACAACCAGAATCACAGGGGACGGATCATTATCGGAAAGGACACACGTCGCAGCAGCTACATGTTTGAGTATGCGCTGGTTGCTGGTATTACGGCATCCGGGGCTGATGCATTCTTGCTGCATGTTACCACCACGCCAAGTGTGGCATATGTAGTCCGTACAGAAAATTTCGACTGTGGCATTATGGTTTCTGCCAGCCACAATCCGTATTATGACAATGGAATCAAGGTCATGGATGGAAACGGACACAAGATTTCCGCAGAAGTGGAAGCTGCACTGGAGAAATACATAGATGGTGAGATGGGAGAACTGCCTTTTGCATTGCGTGACAAGGTTGGTGTGGCGCGGGATTATGCGATCGGACGGAACCGTTACATCGGCTATCTGATTTCTCTGGCTACCAGATCTTACGATGGGATGCGCGTGGGGCTGGATTGTTCCAACGGAAGTACGTTTAATATTGCAAAGAGTGTGTTTGATGCGCTTGGTGCCAAAACATATGTGGTTGGCAATGAGCCGGACGGTACCAACATCAATATGGGATGTGGATCGACACATATCGAAAATCTGCAGAGACTTGTCCGGGAGAAGAATCTGGATTGCGGATTTGCGTTTGACGGGGATGCGGATCGGTGTATTGCCGTGGATGAGAACGGTATGGAAGTGCACGGGGATTATATCCTGTATGTCTGCGGGAAGTATCTGAAGGAATGTGGCCGCCTGCAGAATAATACGGTGGTTGCCACGATCATGTCCAACATGGGATTGTTCAAAGCGATGAAGCGCGAGGGCATTGAGGTATGTGTGACCACGGTTGGCGATAAGTATGTCAATGAGGCGATGGTTGCCAACGGATATGTGCTCGGCGGAGAGCAGTCCGGACATATCATTTTCAGTAAGCATGCGACAACCGGGGATGGAATCCTCACGGCATTGATGCTGATGGAGGTGATCCTGGAGAAGAAGCAGAGCCTCGGCACGCTGTGCAAGGGGATGCAGATGTACCCGCAGCTTTTGAAGAATGTGAAGGTTGAGGACAAGGCTGCGGTTACCGGCAATGCGCATGTGCAGGTGGAAAAGGATCGGATCAGCGCTGCTTTGGGCGAGGATGGAAGAATTCTTCTGCGTGAGAGCGGTACGGAGCCGGTGATCCGTGTGATGGTTGAGGCACAGAGTGATGAGTTGTGTGCGAAGTATGTGGATGAGATGGTGCAGGTGATCCGGGAGGAAGGGCTTGCGGTGGAGTAGAATGGAATAGTGAGATGGTAAGGTTATCCGTTTGGAAGAGTATAGTAAAAGAGCAATGCATCTTGCGATGCGTTCCATATAATAAAAAGGAGACCAGCTATGAAAAGTCAACCATAAATTAGCAAAAAATTTCTTTTTCATATCGGTGGTAAAAAAGGGTAACTTTAATAGAGCTCCCTTAGGGTGCTTTTTCAAAATCTATCGATATTGGTATACAGACCTCTTATTCGAGGTTAAATTCTACTTCGTCAGTGAGCATCTTCCAGATGACTCTGACAAGCTTGCCGGCACAGTGCCCAAGTGCATTGTAGTGAGACCGGCCTTCAGCCCTCTTGGCATCATAATAAGCCTTGAAGGTTGCGTTGTTTCTGACAACGTTCCAAGCTGCATTTACAAGGGCATATCGTAAAACACGAGAGCCACGTTTGGACATCCTTGTTGTCTTAGCCTGAAAGTTACCAGACTGATAAACAGAAGGATCCAAACCGGCAAAAGCAAGCAGCTTGTTAGGATTGGAGAAACGGTGAATATCACCTATTTCACCAAGAATCATTCCACCATTGATATATCCGATACCAGGAATGGTCATGATGACAGAATCGTTGAATTTCATGATATCCGTCATCTCAGCTTCAATCTTTTCTAATTGGCTATCCAGTAACTCGATTTGTTGAATTGTCTGAGTTATCTGAATAGATATAGCGCTGTCGTTTGCACCGACAGACTTCTGTGCGAGAACTCTTAATTCTTTGGCCAGCTCTTTGGTAAAGTGTCCGTGCGAGTTCACTTTGAGCAGATTTGCCAGATGAGTCATATGCATAGAAGCAATCTCTTTAGGAGAAGGTGCTTCTTTTAACAAAGCATAGACAGCGTGCTGGTGCAGACCGGATTTGAAAAAGTATTGAATCTCCGGGAATACCTGATCAACATAGGTTGTCAGTTGGATTTTCAATCGGGTGCGTTGCTTAATGGTTTTCTGCCGAAAGCGCCCCAAGGCTTTAAGATCCATCATATCGAGATCAAAGAAGGTAATAAATCTTAGGTCATCCTGCATCATAAGAGTTTTAACAATAACAAATGTGTCGACCTTATCTGTCTTCGTTTTACGAACATTGTTCTTACGCATCTGACAGGTTTTGATGGGGTTTAACACACACACTTGGTAGAACTCAGCAACAAGGTATCGAACAAGGTTGTCACCGTAGTGTGCCGTCGATTCAAGACCGATGATGATGCTGTTCTTATCGAATGATTCGAGCTTAGAGACCAGCAGTTGGAAGCCATCAGCGTCGTTTGTGAATTTGAACGGCTCAAGAAGTATTTCACCGTCGGAAGAAATCGCAGCGGCGAAATGGTTGAGTTTGGCAATGTCAATGCCTACAAAAATTTTCATGAGGTTGTACCTCCCTTTCTTAAAGTCTGATACCATGATGTCCACCATCGATTATCATCGTAGACTTGATAGAAATAAGTACTCTGAGTGAAAAACACTCCGGCAACATCCAGCTGATAAACAATTCAGATAAAGGTAGCGGCAATACACTCCAGTTGAGTAGTCAAGCTACAGAATAAACATCAAAAGTCCATAGTATCTGAATTGTATTGAACCACGATATTAAAAGAAAGGAAACGTGTGATAATTAACTTCCTAATTATCATACAAGAAATTATGAATAATAATACGATACAGAATAACGGAAATCAGTATTTTCAAGAAAATAATTTTTATGATTCAAATTATGTGCATTACAAGACGGAGGATTGTATTGCGTCTGTTCAAAAGGTTGGAAAACTTTCTTGGGCTGTTATTGCAGCAATTCTTGGGATGATTGCTGATATCATTACAATAGCAATTGGATTACATGAATTAAAGGCAGATGGTTTATGGAATATGATATCTACATATAAGTTGCATATCTACATAGCGATTGTGGGAGTCATATTTATAGTGGTTGCCTGGTTGTTGAGAACAATATTTGAGTTGTTACGTGACAGGTCATCAGCAAAATATGTATTAAAAAGAAACGAGATATATAAAGTAATCCCAAAGAAGTGTCCTATTTGCGGAGATACATGTAATGGAAAATTAAAAGTGGTGTTGTCGGAGAAGGGAACATATTGTGTGTGTCACAGAGATAAGACGCACAAGTGGAAAATAGAATACAATGATGTTATGAATATGATAAAATAAGTGATAATATATATGTATATATTCATAGGATGTTGAATTTTTATAAAGGGATGACTGATAAACTCATCCCTTTATAAGAAAGTTAATTAAAACACATCCAAGCTATCCTCCGCATCCACCCATGCCTGCATCTCGCCATTCAGTGCAAGCCGGGCATATTCTAGCGGATTATCAATCGCTAGAGCATTCAGACATCTCTGGGAATTAGGAGTAGTCCGTATCCCGGATTCTGCCTGATCACAGTCAATCTGGAGGATGTAGTCATTATAGTGGTTAATATCGATGCTGTTGTGCAACGGGTTATATTCAGCGTGTATCAATTTCATTGTTATCAGTCTTTTCATTTGAATTGGAGGTAAAAATCCCATGGGCTTATTTTGGACTTGAAAAACTTTCGAAATAGATATAATAATCACAAAATGTATCATTATGTAAAATGAGACATCATTAAAAATATTCAGAACAATACAATTTGTGATATTAACAGTTGTAATGCAACCTGAATATGCAGAGATTAGGAAAAAATGTTGGGCAAAAAAAGATGAGATACAAGAGTTTTATGCAGATAAAGTACAATTTGAAGCAATTTCCGCAGTGTTGAAACCGGATCGTCCGGTTCGCTTTGCGATTAAAGATAAAATTATTCGTAAGGAATACTATGATTTATATGTGCAAATACCTGATTTTAAAAAGGTATATGATTTTTTGGTGGAAAATTTAAAGTGTGTAGAAGGGTAGAAATATATAGAATAATAAAAAGGAGATTATGATGAAAAAAATAGCAAGTTTGATATTGGCAGGTGCAATGTTGTTATCTGGCTTTCTGATGCCAATGCAGGTTAAGGCAGAATCAATTGTAGTAAATGCAAATAATTGGTATGAGATGGCGTTGCCAGGAGGCACATCACAAGAGTATGTATATGAAATGCCTGCGTCAGGGTATGTAACTGTTGAGGTTGTAGATCAATATTATACGTATGGAGGTAAGGTATCTGATTCAACATCATGGTATATGCCGGTAAAGGTTGTTGTCAATGATAAATTATATGAGAATACAGATGTGCATTGCTCAGATGGTGTATGGAAATCATCTATGTTATCTTTTAAAGAAGGAACTAAAATTAGAATGATTTTTTCTTCTTCATCCGAATCTGATTATCAGTGGTATTATAAATTTCGTGTAGTAGAACATAATATAAAGAATTTGGAGACAGAGAGCAATAATAGCAAGAGCTCGGCAGATAAGGTAAAACTGAATACAACATATAATGGGATTATGATGTTGGATGATGAGGATTATTATGTATTTACGGCTCCAACGAAAGGAAAATACATAATTAAGGCAGTTAATACCGATATTGATCATTATTATAGTTTGACGTGTGCATTATATAATAATTCATATAAGTGTCTTGCTAGTACACGATTAGATAGTGGTGAAGGCTGGAAAAAGATTGGAACAGTTTCTCTGAAAAAAGGACAGAAAGTTTATATGAAATATTCATCATATAATAGGAATTTTTGTTATAAGTTAAAAGTGAAAAAGGTATCATAATATGAAAAAGACTTTTATCGAGACGGCATAAGCCGTCTCGTTTTCTAGTTTGCGTGCCACGGAGAGGTTCTTCTGATTCGTTCAAGGGGCAATGCCATTAAGCCGTAAGCGCATAGTTTTAGGGCGTACCCTATAAATGAAATCTGACACCCCGCGCTAGGATGCCAGACATGCGAGTATTTCACTACATTTTATTTACAAGTTTCCTGAGCCAATTTACTCCACGGGGCAAATTGTTCCAATTCCCCGTCTGACATTTCAGCACCAGGACGATGCTCCAGAAGGAAGCTCAGATATTTAAGTGGATCAAGTTCATTGGCTTTTGCCGTTTCTATCATAGAATAGATTTTCATACTGGCATCTGCCCCGGCTGGTGTATCACAGAAAAGCCAGTTCTTACGGCCAACTACCAATGGTCGAATGCTGTTCTCACTGAGATTATTACTCAGGCTGCATGCACCATCTTTCAGATAGTTCATCATAAACGGACGGCAACCATTGGAATAGTTGATTGCCTTGATCAGCCTGTCTCCGGATTCCGGATGCAGCTGGTCAAGCCATGACAAAAAAGCCTCTATGACAGGTTTTTGATCCTTCAGGCGGCGATTATAAATCTGTTTGAGCGATAATCCTTTTTCTCGGTAAGATCGTTCATACTCAAACAGCTTATTACAGTATAGGAATCCCTGGACTGCCGGATGTGTATAATCCTTTTCGTGGCCTTTGGGTATTGCCCGCAGCCAATAGCGTCGTATGTGAGCCCAGCAACAACAACGCTGTGCCTCCGGCACTTTGTTGTATCCTTTATAACCATCAACCATTAGATAGTATCCGGGATCTGCACCTGTCAGAAAAGCAGCGGCATGACTGCCGGCTCTGGTCGGAGTGTAATTATAAAGGATGATAGGAAGCTCACCATCGTCACCAGTGCGTACCAGCCAGACATAAGATTTACTCTGTGGTCTGCGGCCTTCTTCCTTTAATACCTGGATCGGAGTCTCATCTGCCATCAGATATCTGCGTTTCAACAGTTTCCGGTGCAGATATTCATACATTGGCAAAAAGTAATTCTCTGCGCAGTAGATGATCCAACTGGCCATGGTCGTACGGCTGATCTTTACCCCAAGGTGTTCAAAGTCCTTCTCCTGACGGTATAAGGGCATGGACATGACATATTTATAATACATCACATGTGCTGCAAGACCGGACGATGCATAACTCCCCGGGATCAGTGCAGGAGTTCCTTCGTCCTTGATGAACTGGGGATCTTCCGTTTCCTTGCATTGTGGACACTCATAGGTAGTCGCATAATAATCAATACGCTCCAGCTTTGGCTCTGTATAACGCAGTTCTGTCCGGATGGGTTCGTGTCCGATAGGAATCATCATTGTTCCACAAACATCACACGTTTTCTGTTCTTCCGTAAGAGTATCTACATAAACATTCTCTGTCGGAAGATCAGCAAAGATCTCATCATAAGAAGCTTTCGGTTTACGGGCCTTCTTGTGTGCTTTTACCTCAATGTATTCCACCTCAAGGGGCACCGGTTCCGGTTCATCCTCCGTCTGCAGGTGGAACAGATCCAACTGTCCCGGGAGCTGTTCATGCCGGATCTCACTGGTGGAGCCAAAAAGTCTGGTCTTCAGGTAGTCCAACTGTGCCTGAAGGTTAGCGATCAGTTGATCCTTTTCGCTGTCTTTGGCATCACGTTCCTGCAGCATTTTCTGCAGGGAACGGATAAGCTCGTTCTGAGTGCTGATTGTATTATTCAGTTGTGAAATCGTATCCTTAAGCTCTAAGAGCTGGATATCCCTTACTCCTGAAGGCATTGTTTTTTCGCTCCTTTTCTATGGTTCAATTATACCATAAAGCAAGCGGAAAAGCATTTCCGGTATTTTTTATCGCCTTTGGCTGCTCGGTTTCAAGACCGGACATAAGCCAGTCAAACTGCCTCCATGTAATGGGTTTTACCTCATTACGGCTGCGCGGCCAACGGTATTTTCCTACGTTGGCATCAAGTCGCTTATATAAAAGTACAAATCCTTCACGTTCATGAAGAAGCACTTTTATTCGATCACTACGTCTGCCACAGAAGAGATAGATTGCATTTGGCCTGGAAGGGTTCATATTCAGCTGGTCTTTTACGACAGCGCATAATCCATCAATGGACTTGCGCATATCTGTATAACCACAGATCACATAAATCTCGTCTGCGACAGTGATGTCTCCTAACATGTCCCTGTCACAGCTTTAAGGATCTGTGACAGCAGCTTCGGGTCAACATCATTTGAAATTTTTATTGAAACAGTCCCAAGCATGACCTCGATGGCGGGGCAGGGTTCTTCCAGCGGAAGCATTGTGCTTTCGACAGTTGGAATGCCCGGGTTTTGATGATCAGGTATCACCTCAAGTTTTACAACATCCGGTTTAAGGGCTGGCTGGCTTATAATCGCCGCGTCCTGTGGCAGGGGGGATATCATAACAAGCTTTTTTTCTCAGTCTTTTAACCCAGTTGTAAAAGGTGCCGGGATTGATGTTATGTTCTGTACACCATTGGTAGTCACTAAGACCGCTGCTGCGGCATTCCATGATAAGTTGGTATTGTTCGTCTGCTGTGCGTCTTTGCGTTTTCATACAGGAAACCTCCATAGTTATAGTAAAACGCTCGCATTTATAGTATCTAGCGCCGATACTGTAGTAAAATGCTGGCATCTATCATCTATAATTATGGCAAATTTTGTGATGATTTTAAATCCACCCTGAAACTAGGCGCTTACACCCGTATCCACCTTAATTGTCTTTGCTTTAATATCTGTTTTTTCCTCCATCTGCGTTACCTCCATTAAAAAAATCGCTACCCATAGCTCATTTGAAAATGCATAAACTATGGATAACGATTCTGGTTATCACTTATTCTGTTTTGGACTTCTCTTAACGTCCTATGAAGGTATACGCCGGTCTTTCTGACCCCTCATCGCCCCGTATACGTAAAGGTGTACTCACCTCCGGGAATTACAGATGAGCCACTAGCTGTGTTCACGACGCCCTTCTCCATTCCGGAGAAGCACTATCTCCCCTACCTGCATTGCGGGGATCGGGACGAACTTCTCGCCCCTCATGGGTTATTATCCTTACGCAACATACCTGCTCCCGCATTGTCCGAACTTCCGTCCAGCCTCTTGGCCTTCATCTCTCAATCCATCAGCCTACTAATATGATAACTGTGACTTTCATCCTGCGGGTATATGATCCGTAATTTTACTCAAATCTGTAACTGCTATTCAGTTGTCATTTTTCATTTTCTCATTGGCTTGTCTCAAGCCTGGATATAGTATAAACCAATCCAGTGTCGTCCACAAGGGACTATCATGGTCTATTTTTGTGAAAAAAGCGTCAATTTGTGACCTTTTTCTGATTTATGCAAAAATATCATACTGCCTTCCGTCGTGATTGTACACTTCGGCAAAGTATGAAATTTGCAAATCGTGTATTCATTATACGATGAGGTTTTGTGTTTGTCTATGGACATGGTTGGTGTTTTTTAAGGAATTTACACCAGAATCTGGTGGATTTTGTATTATTGCAAAATCATCATTGTAAATCATCATATCGATAGCATTTGACTATCAATACGTTGTGCTGTATAATTATTATAGTATGTTCAATTTTAAGAAGGAGGGAAAATCATGGCATTTAATAATATTAATCCTATAGCAATTGACTTATTCTGCGGTGCCGGTGGACTCTCTTTGGGACTTGAACAAAGTAATATCACTGTTCCACTAGGTGTAGAAATAAATGCTATTGCGGCACAAACATACACCAACAATTTGAATGGCAATGTTCTTCAGGATGATATCCGAAACATTACCGGTCATGAAATACTAGAACAGCTCAATCTTCAAGTTGGAGAACTTTTCTTATTGGCTGGTTGCCCACCATGCCAGACTTTCTCTTCGCTTCAAAAAGATGATGTTACAAATGATGCAAGAAACAACTTGATTTTTGAATATACCCGACTAATTCGTGAGACTCGTCCATTGTTTATACTTATGGAGAACGTTCCTGGTCTTGCAAACGGACGCGGAAAGCAAATTTTTGCTCAGGCACTTGCTGAATTAGAGCCATCATATCATGTACTATATGATGTTTTGAATTGTGCAGACTATGGTGTTCCCCAAACACGAAAAAGACTTGTTCTTCACGGAATACGTAATGATGTTTATCAATTACTTATACAGAATCAACCAAATTTTAAAATTAGTTTGCCATCAAAGACTCATACAAATGATCCACAGCAAAACCCTAATCTTTTACCATGGGTGACAGCTGGACAGGCGCTACAAAACAACGCATTACCGGCTATAAATGCTGGTCAACCTGCTCCCGTTGGATATCCAAATCACGAAACAAACGGACTTGCTGAAATAAATATACAACGTATACAATATATTCGAACTCATGGTGGTAGTCGAAACTGTTTACCCCCTCATCTACAGTTACCATGTCATCAAAGAAATAATGTTGGATATTCAGGTGTATACGGTATTATAGATGTTACAAAACCTGCTCCAACCATGACAGGTGGTTGTATTTGTTATAGCAAAGGCAGATATGGACATCCAACAGAAGATCGAGCTATATCCGTGCGAGAAGCCGCACGTTTCCAATCTTTTCCAGATACCTTTGTGTTTCATGGTAACAAAGGACAAACAGCACTTCAAGTTGGTAATGCCGTACCACCACGTTTGGCAAATGCTAGTGGAAATTATTTTATTAATTTGCTCAACTACTTATATACATTCTAACGCACCTGGTTATTATCCCAGATGCGTTATTTTTATACTTCCATTTTAGCTAATGAAATGCCCACTCTATTACCATCTGCAAAAGCCCTATTGGCCATTCTTTGAGCAAAATTTTCTTTAACATTACCTATGTATTTGAATTCCTTTTGCGCACCTCTAATGCTACCTTGTATGGTACATCCCCGTTTTACTTTGTTATCAGTTATATATATACTACTTATTTTACTATACCATTCCACTGAAATCACGTTACTATTTTTTTCTGTTTCAATCTCTACATATGAAAAATACTGTTTTTCTGCTTCTACAATGGCTCGTTTATCTTTGCAGGATTCTCCTCCGATGAAAATATAATTATTTGATATTTTTTCCGGTCTTCTGCAATCACATTTAGCTGTAATACACAACCAATACTCACACAAGCCATCCTCAGAATTTATGCATTGAAACAAATCGCCAAAGTCAATACTGTGTTCTATATTCGAAAGACTTCTATTCATAGTAATTCTTTCATTCAACTTAACTAATTCATTCAAAATATGAGTTGGTTCAACTTTCTCTCCTTTATCCACCATCATTTGTAATATTTCTTCTGGAATGGTAATACTTTTGACATCAATACGCTGAGTCATTTCCTCCTTAAAACTCTCTTTAAAAAATGTCTCTACGTCATCTCGTCCTTCTTCTTTTAACATCTTATTTGCATGATAAAAAAAGGCATCACTTGATATATTTTTAAAAAACTCTGTACGCTTATACAAAGCATCTTGAAATATATTAAAATAGTAAAGCCACAAAGCATCTAATATACTATTAGGTGCCTGTACCATATACTTTGCAATACTTGGTATTATGTTTTCAGGAACTACCTTACCAATTTGTTCACTCGATTCCTCAATATTTTTACCATAGACAAATACCAATCGACCATCAATATTTAATACCGTATCATCACCATTCCAAGATGCAATAAATTGATTCTTTTCAGGTAATAACTTATCAGACCAGGCAAAATATAATTTGTGCCACAAACTCTTGCTATTTTCCCCCATTCCATCAACATTTACAGTTACACCCAATTCTTTTACTTTATCTTTCAGCGGCTTTATATTTCCATTCTTTTTTTCAAAACAATCAATTATATCAGTAACAAATTCATCTTTTAACAACCCTTGTTCTTCGCATTGAGCTGCTGCATATGTTACTTCGCTTTTAGAGAAACCACAGTAATACAAACGCAGAGTTTCACATATGCCTGTCAAATTATGTGTATTAGTGTATATACAAATATATTGCACATTATTTGTTAAAGCTCCATCTATTATTTCTATAGCTTTTTTTATATCTGCAACTTCTGTTAACTCCCAATCAAGGATTAGTAAATCTTTTTGCCTCATCTTATCATTAATTATCTTTACATCCGTTTCCTGTTTATACGGAATAATTGTAACTGCACATTCACAAGATGAAGAAATAGCACTATACATTTGTCTGGAAAAAATACATTTCTCTTTATTAGTTTCCATCACATCTTCATATGGTTCTAAAAAATCGTCATCTACGCATATTACATTTTTAATGGACTGATTAACAATTCCATTTAAAATTTCATTCGTATTTTCCATACCTATTCTCCTTCATGTTGACATATCACGAAACATGCACCATCTAATATATTATATTCTTTATCATTGGTTGCATAAATATCCAAATCTATGGAATTTAAACATTTTTTGGCCAAATACAAACCTATTCCCCTACCAGATGCTTTCTTTGTATAAAAAATTTCAAAACACCTCGTCAACTCTGTATATGACATTTTGGCACCAGAGTTCATTATCAGTATCTCATTGTCCCTTATCTTTATTTCTATTCTTTTTCTTTCATTTCCATATGCAACCCAATAAATAGCATTATTAATAATATTTAGAAAAACTGGCATTATAATCGATTCAAAAGAATAAATTGTATAATTTGCAAATTCCTCCGAATACACAAATTCAATGCCATCTCTTTTTAAAACCTTGCCATAAAAATTGTCAATAACTTCAACGATATCCCTTCCCGATATATTTGTTTTATTTCTACGAGTAGTTCTATACATTGGCATCAACATTTTATGATTTGATTCAAGATGTTGGAACGACATTTTTAATGGATTGTATATTTCCAAAACCTCGGAAGACTTTTTCGACATATCTCCCAACTTGCTTAGTGCACTAGCAATTTGAGCATATAAAACATTAAACTGATGATCAATTACCTCGATTGACATTCCTATCTGTGCAAGCTCATAAAAAGAATCTATCTGTTTTGTCAATTCAATTTCTTTACTTTTATATGCTTCTAATGTCTTTGTATAATCCTTTTCAAATGTTATATTTTCAAATTGCTTTATGAAAGGAAAATATACGTTTTCATATTCTTGCCGAACAGAATTTAGTACTATATCAAGTTCTTCCATTCTCTTAATGGTCTCTTCTTCACTTAATAAATCAATATTAATTTCTGTTGGAGATAACCTGTATATTATACTTTTACTCTCCAATACTTTTTTATCAAGTTGCTTGCTTATTTCTTTAAAATTTTCAGAAATTGATTTCTCAACTGTATCAAACATACCTTCAATTTCTTTCTTCATCAGAGCATACTTATTGCTATATTCATCTTTCAGTATGTTAACATATACATGCTCATTTGCCGTTTTATCACAATCTTCAAGAACCTTTTCTAATTCATCCCTTTCATCTTCGTAATCATGCAGCAAATCATTTACAGAATCATTTCCAGTCAAAGTTATATCTGGAGAAACATTAATCCTAAGAGCATTAATATCCCTCTTTAATGAACCTAATTTAGCAAAAACATCCCTTGCTTCTTCATTAAGCGTTTTCTTCTTCAAGATAATTGTATCAATTTCCTTCTGCAAGATTAGAATTTCATTTTTCTTTTCTTCCATAACCTTTCGATTATCCATAATCTGCTTTCTGATTTGAACTACTGCTTGATAGTTTCTTTTCTTCTCTTGCTTTATTAAATTCTCTCTCTCTTTTTTCTTTTTATTTTGTTCTTTCTGCTCTTTTCGCTGTTCAGAATTTGTTCCATACTTTTCTTTTGCAATTTGCTTAAAAAACTCCATCAACATTGTCTTCATTGCCCTATAAGCATCATTTGCAACAAATCCTTCTCTTCCAGACTTATCAATCAATCTACTATTTTCCTTTTTTGTAATTCCTATAAAACCAAACATTTTTCTATGACTGAAATAGTAGATACCTGCACTCTTTGATCTATTTTTTTCAAATTCCAGAAAATCAAAATCTGTTCTTCCATAAGGCAAAACTCTAAACCCATCTCTATAAACATACAAGCCGCTGAAGACCTCTCCCTTATTTTCGTATAAGTGCCATTTTTCTTCCGACAAACTTGTATTGGCCTTGGCCCCTTCCCAAAATGCCAATTTCAATCTCAAATTTCCAATTTTACATTTTGGACGTTTTCTAGATATATAACTATATTCCTCAACTTTTCCAAAGACCTTAATTTTCCCTGAAAAACATCCTGTGTCATCAAAGGATCCGTCTATCCAATGTTCACATGAAGTAAACTCTTCCTCACTGAAAAAATCTTTTAACTGTAAAAAATCATGTTCATTTCCATCCGGGGTATAAATCGTAAAGCTAGGCGTCTTACCAATATCTTCCCCTAAAATATTTTTTCTTTCTTCCAATAATTTCTTGTCAAACGGATTAAACAATCCCGACAATGCAGACCTAACATATTTTGTTTGCTCTAATATATCTTCTTGTTCTTCTTTTAAATTACTCTCTTGCTCTTTCTCCAAATCTACTATTTCATTTATTGGATCGAAAATAATAAAATATGTTCCATGCCCTTTTTCCTGAAAATGATTCTGGACTTTTTTCATGACTGCTGTTGGAACATTTTTATACTTAGCTATTTCTGACAAAATATCTTCTTTCAAATTTATAAAATTTTTCCAAGATTCACTCTGGAAATTTTCTAAGTATAATTCCTGAAGGTATTGATACTTCTCATTTATTTGTTCCAGATTTAATATCTCAGCTGTGGGTATCTCAACTTCATCCAAATATAATTGATAATTTTCAAGAGCTTTCCAATTCATAAATACTAATTGAAAAGGTTGATTCAATTTTTTTGTAATCATCAACATATGATTTCCTAAATATGTGACAGACAAACGCCCTATTCCCTTTTCGCCCAAAGGTACTCTTTCCTCTTTTCCAAATCTATCTTCTAAAGGTATAAAGTTGTCACTATTTTTTTTATTATCTGTACCGATAACAATCCACTTATTAAGGATATCACTCTCATTCATCCCAAAACCATCATCTGAAATAGTAAAAATATCATATTTCACATCTTTATATCCAGCACGATATAAACCAGCATCCAAATAATCGCCATATGCATCATAACCGTTTTTCCACAATTCAGTAATCGCAGTTGGCAAATCTGCAATCTGATTTCTTCCCAATAAATCAATCGCTCTTGCTTTTGTTCTAAAATTAGCCATTTATATTTTCCTCCTGCCTTTTCCAATTTGGGTTACAACTTGTAACCTTTTTTATTCTGACAAGCCTTCTTCAATTTCTTCAATAGTCGGCAAGCTACTTTTAAACTCTTTTCTCAACACTTTAGTCAATTCATATTGTGCTATTCCTATAGGTTGTGAAATATTTTCCAACGAATACTCAGCAACCACGTCATCTTTATCCTTACAAATCAAGATTCCAATTGTCTGATTATCCTGCTCATCCTTCATATTCTTATTCACTGCAGTAACATAGAAATTTAGTTGACCCGCAAATTCCGGTTTAAATTTTTCTGTTTTCAATTCAACCACAACATAACAATGTAGTTTTACATGATAAAATAATAGGTCAATATAAAAGTTACTTTCTCCAACTTTTATTTCTACCTGCTTACCAATAAAAGAAAAACCTGTTCCTAGTTCCAATAAAAATTGTGTTATCTGCTCCACCAATGCATCTTCCAGTTCTCTTTCATTGTATTCTTCTCTCAATGCTAAAAAATCAAAATTATATGGATCCTTTAATGTCTGCTCTGCCAAATCAGACTGTGGTTCTGGAAGCTTGACTTGGAAATTATTAATTGCTTTCCCCTGTCTTGCATATAAATCACTTTCGATCTGGTGAACCAATACATTTCTACTCCAGTTATTATCCATAGTTTTTTGTATATAAAATAATGCTTCATCAATATCTTTGCACTTATACATAATTCGTTGATTATGTCCCCACGGAATGCTTTTTACCATACTTTCAATTTGGGTTACACCTTGTAACCATTTTTCATTATTCGTATAAAAATTATACCAATAACGAATATGTTTTAGATTTTCTACCGAAAAACCAGACACTCCAGGAAAGGCTTTTTGCAAATCATTACTCATTACTTTGAGAAATGCATCTCCCCATTTAGCTTGATTCTGCTTTTCACATATCGCAACACCAAGATTCCAATATAAATCGAGCATCTCATAATTAATTCTAACAGAAGCCTTAATCTGACTATTTCTAATCTTATTCTTTACTTCTTCTATCCAAGTTTTATAATCATCAGTCACAACAAAGCCAACCTCTTTTCTCGCCATCTTAAATCCTCCTGTTAGTATTTCCTTAATATAATAGCTAATTCATGCCATATCATTTTCCTGTATAACTGTATCAAAAATTGCCTCTTCAATAACCTTCACACACTCATCCGTGTGCTTCTTAATATCATCACCCCAAAACCGAATAACAGTCCACCCTTCAAATAGCAATCTTTTATTTACCTCATCATCCCTCTCTCTGTTGCGGGATATCTTGCTTATCCAAAACTCACCGTTATTACTCTTCTCCAACCTGGGTTTTAATACTTCCCAATCCTTTCCGTGAAAGAATTCTCCATCACAGAAAATGGCTATCTTATATTTTGTCAGAACAATATCTGGCTTACCCGGTAACTTACTATAATTTTTCCGATACCTATATCCTTTTGCCCACAAAGCCTTTCTAAGTATAATTTCGATTTTAGTATCTGTTCCCCGGATATTTTTCATGTTTTTATGTCGTTGTTCCTTTGTTAAAACATCTGCCATAAAACCACTCCTTAAATCTTAGCAAAAAAATCCTCATCTATTTCGTAAGTTTTGACTTCTTTTACACCAATTGAATACTCCGCTAATTTACTAATGAATTCCTCACCATCAATTAAATCAATTTGCTTTTTTCCTGGTGTAGTAGCTTCATCTTTTGCCGCTTTTGAAAAAGAACCCGTTGTAATAAATATTCCCTTTTCAATATCCGTTGTCAGTGAACCTCTGAAGTCCCTTATATCGCCAGACGATACAAGCCCTTTGTATCTTTTGCACTGAAAAGCAACATTAAAACTTACAATTCCATTAATCTTCAACTTTCCAGTTCCGTCAATGCCTCCATCTCCTGATTTTTTTGTAACAGATACTTGTGTGAATCCACACTCACGTAATAATCGTTGTGATAATCGTTCAAATCCATACGGATCCATATTCTGTAATACATTTGCCAACTGCTGTCTCCACGGCTTAACCTCATCTGGAAATTCCACATCATCATTCGAATCAATATCATCTTCCGGCTTATCCATTTTACCATCCGGCTTATCATTACTCTTTGCCATTTCTCTTTTTTTGCATTTTTCTGCACTGTAAATGCAACTATTTCTTTTGCACTAACAGTCAGTTCAGATGCATATTCTGAAGTTATTGACCACACGCTTCTTGCACTGTTTACAATTATGCCATAGTTTTTCAAATATGTACGTGCCCACGCAAGCTGATATTCCACTTCACTTTGATTAAGACTACCCAAATGAGGTTCATCCAACACCTCATCTGATAAATTTAAATTCACAATTACTCTTTCGTAGATTTCATTATTTGTTCCCGATCCTCCCAACTGTTTCAGAGCATCGTATGTTGGAATAATCAATTCTGTATATGTCGGCGACAAATTTTTTCGTTCTCTGCCCATCTTCTTCTCCTTCCTCTTCACTTTCACAGCCTACATTCTACTTTTAAAACCAAATACACTTTTTCCTATATACTACTTCTTTTTCCGTCCGTCCCATAAACCGTACACTTTCCTATATTTCTTCCCTAATCCCTTATTTTTATTTTTATTTTCTATTATATCACATTTTTACATCAACCAACCTTTTTCAGCAAAAAATATAACAAAATCTATCCATTTTCTCACCTCAACAGAAAAAACGCCCATATCCATGGCACCCGCCACGAACACAAGCGTTTCATACTTTCCCAATATGTAATTCTCACACTCTGACACAATCCCGTGTGATCTCCTTCAGCGAAGCCACACCGCACATTGCCATCGTATCTTTCAACTCACTTCCGATCTTATTGACATAAGCCTCGACGCCTTCCTGCGCTCCGCCATACACGGCAGTCACAAACGGACGGGCAATGATCACCGCATCAGCTCCCAGTGCCAGTGCCTTAAACACATCCACACCGGAACGGATGCCTCCGTCGACAAAAATCTTCATGGAGCCATCGACTGCATTTGCGATCTCTTCGAGCACCTCTGCGGTGGCAGGACACTGATCCAGAACACGCCCGCCGTGGTTTGACACAACGATTGCATCTGCCCCGGCTTCTTTTGCCTTCATGGCACCCTTGACGGTCATGATTCCTTTGACGATAAACGGCAGCCCTGCCGCCTGTTTCACTTCACGCAGATCCTCCACCGATTTACTTCCGGCCGGTGGGGTCAGATTCTTTAAAAACGGCAGTCCGGCCGCATCGATATCCATTGCCACGGCAAAGGCACCGGAATCCTTTACCATCGCCATTTTCTCCCGGATCACTTCGATATTCCACGGCTTTACGGTCGGAATTCCCAGTCCGCCTGCATTTTTGATCGCTTTTGTCGCTGCGACCATGACATTGCTGTCGGTTCCGTCTCCGGTAAAAGCAGCGATGCCAGATGCCGCACAGGCGGAAACGAGAATATCGTTGTAGGAAATATCATTCAGGCAGTCTCCATAGTGCAGCTGCACGGCACCTACCGGACCTGCAAAAAACGGATACTGAAACGTTCTGCCAAACAGTTCCAGTGTCGTATCACATGGACGGTTTTCGACCAGCGTGTCCATCTGGACACGGATTTCTTTCCATTTGTCATAGTTGCGGATGGCGGTATCTCCGATGCCTTTGGCTCCCGGCCCCGGCATCTGGTTTTTACAGGCTCTGCCGTTACATTCCCAGCACGCCTTACAGTAAGATCCGATACGGCCTCTCGCCTGTTCGATACACTCTGTATAATTCATAGGTCTGTTCCTTCTTCCTTTGTCTGTAAATCAGAATTTTTATCTGTCATGATTCATACGCCAGTCGATGCATCGTTTCAAATAGTGCACATAATCCGGGTTCTTACACATTCCCTTGCCCGGAGTATCGGAAATC
>ERZ838483.190-NODE-190-length-81057-cov-4.600207_pt1 | contig 81057 bp, 63 predicted proteins | sample MGYA00519939_ERZ838483 | MGnify/ENA primary metagenome ERZ838483 (study PRJEB31850, sample SAMEA3708836) | human gut metagenome | biome: human gut; feature: human-associated habitat; material: faeces | place: China | collected 2014 ...
TTTTCTTTGCTTAGTTATTACAACGCTGAGAATAATCGAGCAAGAAGTCCAGTAGGCTTTCAACAGCGGCTAGAAATAGCTATTTTAGCTTATAATACGGCATATTGTCTAGAACGATTTAACTAGCACCACGCGTATAGTAATAGGCTTGATCTGGTAATTCAATTCTTTCACCCTCCTAATTAGTGTTAAAGCGAATTATAATACATTGCTAATTTATATATAAACAATTTATATGCGCAGTTACAAAATAGTATAAAATTTGTGATAGATTTTCTTACAGGGAAGTCCAACATTGGTTAATAATCGGCGTATAATGAAAGTTAAAGCATATTATTATAGCTAGGAAAAATAGGAATTCTTCAATTGAATACTGCTTTTTAAAAAATTAACTAGAGAAAGGACTGAAAAGTATCGCTTCCAAGATAAGCTAATCATGAAAGCTATACGCTAAATTATGCTAGCCAAGAGTAATAGAGTCGAAAGATTAAAGCAAACAATGGATCAAAAGCCTACTTTTGGTTTTCGAAAGTTATCAATTGGTATTACCTCGGTAATGCTAGGAGTAACTTTTTTTATGGCTGGTGGTCATACCGTTTTTGCCAAAACTTCGACCTTGCAAACAACTGATAATAAGACTATAACAAGCGATCAAACAACAAATACAAAACTGAATATTGTTGGGCAGCCTAAGGATTCAACTTCAACGGATCAGACTTCTCAAACACAAACAAATAATGAAAACCAAACTCAAGATGCGAAGGCTGATCAATCAGTTTCTGCAACTGATACGGTAACTGAAAAAACAACATCAACAGCAGATCCTACAGCTACTGCACCTACCAATACTGGTGATAAAGCTTCGACTGAAACGAACACACCGGATAGTGCAAAGCAAATAACTACGTTTACTACAAATAGTAAAGTAACAACCAAGTTAGCTGTAGCAACCAAGTTAGCTGTAGCACCCGCAACTTCGGCCACTACTGATTCTGATTTGGCGGTTACTGATGATAATGGCATTACCTTATCGATCAACCGTAATACTGTTGGTAACGATGGTACTGATGGTGCCCCAATTAATATTAACTTATCTGGTACTTTTCAAGCTGGTGAAGTTTATGGTATTACGGTACCAGTAACGACTTTTGGGATTGATGATTCTAATTTTAATAATACAATCATAGTCAATCGTGGGGTTATTTCTAAGAGTGATCAAACAGTTGATGGACAAAAATATCGTAATTACAAACTAACAGTAAGCAATGACTTTACTACTACAACCGGTTTTAAGCTAGTAATTCCAGATGGTAACAACTATACTGGACAAGCTGCAGCAACTTCAAGTAATGCAATTGATCCAGCTGGCGAAGTTAAACGAGAAATTGCATGGGGCTACGTGGATCCTGATAAAGGTGAAGTGAAAAATAAATCCTTATACTTCACTACTATAATTAAGGATTCCATGCACCCAACATTTAACCAAGCTAAGCCTAGTCCCGATAAGGTTACACAACTACAAACTAATACTAATTATGATTTTCAGTTAAATATTAACCAAACCACGGGAATACAAAACGATACCAGTTATGGCGCCAAAAAAGTTAATAATGCGGTTAATATGGGAACGACAATTACCATTCCCGTACCAGGTGATTTTTTAATCGATACCGATGCAAGTTTAAGAGCAAGTGGCTTGGTACCTGATGGAAAAACTACAATTACACAGGAAAAAGCTGGAGCAGATATTGTTATTAAAGTGGCAGCTGGAGCAGGTTCACAATATTATAACTATGCTACTGGGTATCACTTGGTAGGAAAATTCATGCAGCCCGTTGAGCCGTTTGAGAATAAGATCTATACCGCTGATGGCAATATTAAAATTGATCAAAAAGTAAGAACCGTTGATGGCATTTCAACTATTTCAGCAACCATCGATCAGCCATGGTCAGTTAATCTAGTTGGACCTAAAGTAACGCCTAAACAAGGTGATTTAGCAACTCAAATTGTTGGCAATAACGGAAGTAACACTCTTTTTCAAAAGCAAGCAACCAACATTGTGAACTATTTTGGCTTTACCAATGATACTTCAATTAGTTTTACCAATAGTCTCCATATTCAAGTTGGTTTTGATGAAAATTTGGCAGTGACTGGTATCAAAACTCCTGATATTAATGCCACCTTGCGACCAGGATTAACTTCTTACCAATATGTTATTGAAGTTGTAGATAAGGCAACGCAAAAGCACCGTTTTATTACAGCATCAGTTGATGCTGGTCAAGTTATTGCTGCACCTACGGGTACTACTATCTATAAGGCCGATATTTTGCCTAATTATGTTGAAGTAGGGGCAACTACCAAGATGGGTGGGGCTCTTTCAGGAATCCCGAACAGCAATAGTGGTAGTACGACCCAAAATGAAGATCCGGATGTTTTTGAAGCCTATGGCTATATTTCAGATAAGCTGAATAATATGGCAACTTTGCCACCAGATACAACTGTATCGACTAAGATTGCGATTCGGTCTGCAGATTTTAATGATAATCAAACTGTAAACTCAGCAGTGGACCAAAAGGTTTTGGGCTTGGATAGCTTAACAGCTGCAATGCAAGCCTATGGATGGCAGACTAGTCAATCATATGATCCAACTAATCCGACTAAATCAGCTGGAACAATTGATATGCACTTTGATACGGATCCTAAAGCAACCACGGTAAAAGTTTTTGAACCAATCTTTTACTATGTTTTACCAAAATATTTCAGTTTTAGTGGTGGTTGGGATGCTGTTAAAGATAAAGCTAAAGATGCCAATACTGGTAAAGTGATCGAGCCTAAATTTGAAACTTATATGGTTGATGGGCGTCAAGTAGTGAAGTTAGATTATACCGGAACAGGATTTAACTATAATACTAATGCTGATCAATCGCACGATAAGCTTAGCATCACAATCGACCCTGATGGAGTTGCTGGAGATTACTACTATGATGCGTTTGTTTATACTAAGTCGGGAATGAGTCATTATACGACAAAGTATAGTGATACCAATCTTGATGATCAGACTAAGGCGTTTACTAAAAATATTACTAACAGTGATATTCCAGGCTCGCTTTATAAGTTATCCTATTTGTATGGCAACAAATTCACTATTAAATCACCAGTTATTGCTTATGTTCCTAGCATGGCTCAAGGTAATGAAGATCCTAAGGCTGCTGTCAAAGGAACCAGTGATACTAAAGGTGACGGAACAATGTATTACTACGTTAACATAGCTAACTATGATTTGAATATGATCAAAGATGGGAGGCTGTTGATTAACGTTCCATTAGCCAGTGACAATAGCACTAGTTTTGATTTCACTGTTGATGGTCCCGTTACTTACGATTCTTCTTATGATAAGACTTTTGATAATAGTTTTACTTTCTACTATGCAAATGACGTTCAGCGGTTGCCATCAACTAAGGAAAAGGGTATTCAACCTTCACTAGATAATTATGTTACTGGTGATCAAGTTAAAGACTGGTCTAAGGTTAAATCGATCATTGTGAAGTTCTCGAAGGATATTCCAGCTGCTAATCAAATAGGACGTTTCGTAATTAAGGGACATGACCCTAACTTTAAGTCTGACGCTGGTAAAACAGGTTACATAAGAGTGGCTTTGACGGGATCGAACTTCACACCATTTGTCTCAACTGACACAGGTATTCAAATTGTTGGTAAATCAACGATCGATACGAGATTGCATTATGTTGACGCCAATGGCGAGGATCAATATATTGAAGTTCCATCCATGGCTAAGACCTATGTCGAAAATAAAGACGTCATGAATCTTGCAGATTTTGATCCAAAGAATATTCCGTCTACCTTGATTCCAGAAAATTATGAACTCAGTTCTTCAATTCCTAGCTTCATCATTACTAATTCTAATGATGAAGCTCAAAATGCAGGTTTTGGCAAACAGGTCAAGTATTATTTTAATGGAGATATCGTTCAGTTTGAATTGAAACATAAGACGAAATCGGAAGCTAAGACGATTCAGGATACAACCTACTATGAGTATGATAATAGTTCTAGCAAGTACCAAGCAGGTGGAACTGATGATCAAAATACAATTGTTGTAAATGGCAAAAAAGCTACTCCTACTTCGTATACATATAGTCTAAAACGAGTAACGGATTTGGTTACAGGTAAAGCAACTTACTATGTTGTTAACACCAGCACCAATGAAAGTATTGCTGTTGATGAAAATGGTAATTTTACGATTCCTGGGGTTAAGGGGTTGCCATTTTTGTCGGGCTATACTGCTAATACCGCAGATTCGACGTTGGCACAAACGGCTAAAAATTATAATATTAATTCGCTATTTACAGCGAATCCAACAACTGATCAAATAGTATCAAAACGTGTAGTACATTATATTCCGGATAACCAAACATTGACTTATACAATGTTCAATGAAACTCAAAAAAAGCGGATTACTACTGTACCAATCGGGTTTTTAAATGGAAAAACTGATGATGATGCGTCTGGTGTGCTTGAAGCGCTTAGGAAAAAAGTTCACGATTTCTTAACGCCAAATGCATATAAACTTGATCAGATCTATTACTTTGATACGGGGACAGGGCGAGAAAATATTGTCTATTACGATGATAGTTTTAATATTGACACTGGTAAGTTGGTGGCACCAGAGAAGTTTACTGGCGATCCTGAAAAGAATAACGTAATTCTTTATGTCAAAGACCCAGTAAACTATAATCAACAGGCTAAAGTAATATCACGAATTATTTATTACCATGATGCCGATCAGAATGATGAAACATTAAATTACTTACCAATTAATCCATTGCCTGAAAAGGATTATCCAGATACAATTTTGCAAAGTGTTTACTACAAGCGTTTTGAAGTAACTGATGCGATTACTTCCGCAATTCTTGGCTATTATAAGCCTAGTCAGATGGAATTGGTCGATGGTTCGTGGAAGCCTAAAGCCGGCGAATCATATATTCCATATGATGTTAGTGATCAATATTCTGGTTTTGAAATTGACACAGAAAATGGAAATTTATCTAAGCAAGATGCGGTAATTAATTATGATCTGTCCAAATTTGGTTATGAAGGCCCAGTTGATGAAAACGGTAATGCCTTTTTAAAGGTAGCAGAAGCTGTTCCTAGTGTAGATGGCAAATCAACGATAGTTAATGTCTACTATCACCACAAACTAGTGACGATTGCACCTGATAAATTGCCAACTGCTGGTGAAAAGGTTGACGCAAGCGATCCGAATAGTCCAGTATATCCAACTAACGACTATGATCCTAATGCAGCAGCTAGCCAGTCTTCAGTTCAGCGGATAATTCATCATGTTTATGCTAATGGAACTAAAATCAATGGGGTTGATGTCAGTGGTAAAGCCGTCGCAGATTTAAGTGACACGATTCAAACCGTAACTTTCTATCAAGATGCAACGATTGATTTAGTTACAGGAAAAATTACTTATACCGGAAATTATCGTGCGGTAAAATCAGCAACTACCCAAAATGGTACGACCACTAGTGTGCCAAATTATGGTCAGTTCACTGAAGTTACATCGCCATCGATTGCCAATTATATGCCCGTTGATGCTACTGTAGATAGTGCGAATGCTAGCCTAGGCGATGTCCTGAAGACAGTTAACGTAGCATATATAGCTGATCAAACCCATGCCGTAATAACTTATATTGATGCCGATAATGATAGCAGTACGATCATAGCTGATACTATGCGTGGTCCACATGGATCTGAGATTGGGTATTCAACTGCTGACAGAATAAAGGATCTTGTGGCTAAAGGCTATGAATTAGTAACTGATGGCTATTCTGATGACACCAGTGACGATAAATATTTTGATAATTCCAAAATTCGAACCTGGACTGTTACGATGCGTCACAATAAGCTTGTAATTGATCCCGATAGCTATCACTCAGATGGTGAAGAGCTAACGACTCCTGGCTATCAAGGTACTTATCCTCAGGGCGTTGATAAAAATGATTTGAACCGAACGGTATCACGTACAATTAAGTTCCAATATGCTGATGGTACGACATGGGGTGGCAAAGATCTAAGTAGACAAACCGTAGTTGATGATCAAGGACAAGAACTAAAAGATATTGTTCAAACTGTTTCTTACCAAAGACAGGCTACGATTGACTTAGTAAAATTAGCAGATCCTACGCAAGCAAAGAATGCAATTACATATGGCGATTGGCATGTAAAGACAGGTTCAAATCCTGATTTTGCTAGTGTTGATGTTTTGCCAGTTGCTGGCTATGAAGCTAGTCAAACAACCGTTAAAGAAAAAACGCCAACAATTGATCCGGTTAATGGTCCGGAGAATGGGAAAACCCAAGTAGTACTTTACTCACCAATTTCTCAATCTGTCACGGTGCAATTTGTTGATAAGAATGGAAATGTCATTGAGCCAGAATACACCTTCTCAGGTTCAACGGGGCAAACCGTCAAAGTAGCTGATCCATTTGGAGATCCGATTGCACCGCCAATGGGGTGGAAGCTAGTTGATCCTAAGACTGAAATTCCTACGGAGGTTAGTTTCGGTAAAACACCTTTAGCAAATATAAGAATTGAAATTGAACATGCTACAGTTCACTTGAATCATGATGAATTTCATGAAGCAAACACTGGTACTTTACCTGATAACAGTATTCGTCCATTCCCAGCTGGGGTTGATCATGACGATTTGAATCAAACCGTCACAAGAACGATCAGAGTTCACATGCCTGATGGCACGATTAAGAGCAAGGATCAAGTCTTACACTTTACTCGTGGAGCTACAATCGATGAAATTAACGGTAATGTAACTTACGATGATTGGAAGGCTCTTGATGGTACGACCATGGATGCAGTTAAAGCAACAGACATTGTTGCTACACCTGTTGGTTATAGTCCAATGCTAGAAGCAGTTAAATTAACAGGCGTAGATCCTAATGACCAGGATACAATTGTTGATATCAGTTATGAACCAAATACGCAAAACGCTCAGTTGAAGATTGTCGATGATGATGCTTTAGTTGACGGTCAACCTAAAAAATTATTTACTACGTCATCATCGGGTAAATTTGACACGAATGTTTACTTCGATAACTTGAAAGATGAATTAGATAAACTAACTAATGAAAACTATCAAGTTGATATGTCGGGATTGCCTGAAAATAGTAAGTATCAAGCTGATGACAATAACAACAATTTTGTCATTCACGTAAAGCACAGAACAGCTCCGGCTATTGGTTCGCGTGCCATTCGTGAAAAGATCTCATATGTTTATGTCGACCAAAATGGTGTAGAGCACACCATTCATGACGACTATATTACTGATGCAGCTGACAGAGTCGTATTCATTCAACATGGTACTTTGGACTTAGTAACTGATACATACACATGGCAACATGATTGGACATCAACTACTGGCAAATTTGTTAGAATTACCAGTCCTGAAATTCAAGGCTATGTAGTTCAACCTGGTATGGAAGCATTACCAGCTCAAGAAGTAGCAATTGATGGTGAAAATGGCGATAAGATTTCCGTAGTTAATGACCAATTAGGTGGAAAAATCGCGCAGACTAATACTGACCCTTACGTTCAGGCTTGGGTAATCAGCTACAAGATTTACTATAATGCTGCTCCACAATCAACGAAGGTAACTTATGTTGATGATGACGAACAAGGTAAGGAAATTAGTAGTAATGAAATCACCGGTCATACTTTTGATACTGTAGCTACTGGTATTGTTAACCCAGATCCAACTAAATACGATTTAGTTGATAGTGATAACCTACCAGATGAAATTGTCTTTAGTACTACCGGCTATCCGGAAATCACAGTTCACTTAAAGCATAAGCATACACAAGTGAATAGAAGCGTAACTTATGACCGTACCATTAACTTCGTTGATGAAACTGGTAAGCAAATGGCAGATCCAGAAAAGCAGACTTTGACCTTTAATCAAACGGGGGACAAGGATTTAGCTACTGGTACCATTAAATGGGTCCTAGTTGACAGTCAGAGCTTTGAAGAAGTAGCAGCTAAGGACATAGCTGGATATACTAGTGATAAGCAGGCAATTTCAGCTGAAACAGTTATGCCAAGTGATGGAGATTTCAGTGAAAACCATAGTGAGAAGTTGACAATCACTTACAAGGCAGATCCTCAAACGGTCAAGGTTGTTTATGTCGATGATGACAACAATGGTAGCCAAATCGGTAATACACAAACCGTAAGTGGGGTAACGGATGAAACAGTTTCAACCAATATCAGCAATCCAGACTCTACAAAGTATGAAATCGTTGATGGCGATAAGCTGCCAGAAACGGTTACCTTGAAGCCAGATGATGAAACGGTAATTAAGGTTCATATAAAGCATAAGCTAGCTGATACAAACCGAACCTTGAAGACCACAAGAACTATTGTCTATGTCAATGAACAAGGAAAACAAATGGCGGATCCGGTTAACCAAACGTTGATCTTTACTCAAACTGGTAAAAAAGATTTGGTTAATGGTGAAATTACTTGGGATCCAGATTATACTCAAAGCTTGACGTGGAAGGCTGTTACTAGTCCTCAAATAGCTGGCTACACTCCAGATCTTACCAAGGTCGATGAACAGACTGAGACAGTAAAGGATGCGGACTTTACTAAAGGACATGATCAAATGGTGGTCGTAACATACAGTGCTAACGATCAGTCTACTAATGTAGTTTATGTCGATGATGACAATCATGGGGCAACCATTGATTCTGGAACGATCACTGGTAAAACTGATCAGACAGTACCTACAAACGTAGTTAATCCGGATGATACAAAGTATGAATTGGTTCCAGGCTATGAAACCGAGATTACTTTTGGTCCAGATAAGCATCCAGAAGTCATTGTTCATGTTCGTCATAAGAAGGAAAACGTCACAAGAACTAAAGATGTAACGTTAACTGTAACCTTTGAATTGCCAGATGGCACGCAGGTTAAGAAGACGGCAACCATCAATTTTATTCAAAATGGCGTAAAGGATTTAGCAACTGGTGAAACAACTTGGCAAGGCGATTATCAAGAAAGTTCCAAATTTGCGACGATTACTGCTCCAGAAGTTCCAGGATATCACCCAACTTCAACAGCTGGTGGTCAAGTAATCACGGTTAATACAAATAACTGGGATAAGGATCTTGATTTGAACCAAGTTATTACGTATGAAGCTGATCCATTTAATCAACCTGATATACCGATAACTCCGAGTGAACCGGTAAGTCCAGAAAATCAGCCAGATCAAAATACTCCTTCACCAAAACTTGAGCCAACAACTCCGGCAACACCTGATGATAAACCTGCAAAACCAACAACAAATGACAAACCAAATAAAGGTAAACCACATGTTCAAGGTTTTGAAGAACATCGTCATCAAGCCAATCGTGTAACTCAACCACACGAAGAAGTGCAAAACCATGCTCGTAGAGTTGTTCAACCTAATGTTGAGCAACAGGCACAAGGCCAATTGCCACAAACTGGTGAAAAAGAAACTCAAACTGGTTTATTAGGTTTGGCTGTTGTAGGCTTATCAAGTCTACTTGCATTATTAGGTGTGAAGAAAAAAGAGCATAAATAAGTATAAAAAGTTAGTTTCGTATTAAAAATGAAACTAACTTTTTTCTGTTATTGAAAGTATAAATGAAAGCGCATAAAAATAATATTTATTCACGAGTGTTATTGCTTTACTTTTATCTCGGAAATGTGTATATTAAAGGGCTGTATAGGCCAATTGCACTAAACATATAGGTGCAATTTTTCACAAACAAACACTGAATTTGATGTTTATAAAAAAACAAGTAATATGTTATAGATAATTTTTGAAATACAGTTGATCTATTGGAAAGAGAACATGGAAATAGATCTAAATCTCAAAGTGGGGAATAACCGAAGCAATTCATATTTTTTCGACGCTGCTGTCTATACCAATCGATGAAGAAAGGAAAAGTATAAATTTCCGTAGGGTTGATGGGGACTTATTCAACCTGATCCATGTTTTATATAGTAATAAGCCATGTTATTTAACAAACATTCTGAGACCAAACAACGTTTTGGAATCCGTAAGTTAACTATTGGTGCAACCTCAGTTTTATTATCGACTTTATTTTTAACCGTAAATAATGGTCAAAAAGTTCATGCAGCAACAAATGAAACTGTTACTAGCACTGATAATAAGTCAGGGACTGAGGATAACACTGCTACTACCGAAGAAAAGCAAACAGGGGATGTAGCTACGACAGCTGATAAGAGTTCAGATACTTCAACTCCTGAAGATAAAGTTAGTTCTGAAGGCAAAACTGAAGACGTAACTAATACTGAAGAAGTTACCAAGCCAGCTAGCGGTCAAAAAAAGTTTGCTACTACTGACAAGACTATGAAAATTTTCACTAAAATGTTGGTAGCTGCACCAGCTCCAAGTACTACTGGCCTTAGTGACGATGGCTTGGTAGCAACTGACGATCAGGGTGTTACTCTTTCAATGAGCAAGAACACTCTTGGTGAAGGTGGTCAGCTTGGTAAGAGTGGTATTACCGTGAAATTAAGTGGTACTGTTAGTGCTGGGGATGTCTACAACATTCAGGTTCCAGATTTTGGTTGGGGATATGGAATTAACGACAGTACTATTACTACAGCTGGTGCCTTAGGAAATTTTGCAACTGCTCAAAAGACTAATGTAGTAATTGATGGTCAAAATTATGTTAATTATCAAATAACTTTCAAGCAGGGAATCACAATTGATAGTAAAGGTTTCCAGATTGTTTTAAATAATGGTAATAACTACAACGGTCAAGGTAGGCCAAGTACTACCATTAAGGATGGAATCTATGACCAAAATATTTATTGGAGTAGATCATCTCAAGCAGATCCAACTAAGATTACTGAAAATAGTAGTTTGTCATTTACCAGAAAAGTTGAGACAGGATTCAATAAACCTACATTTAATTTGACAGCTCCTGATGGAAACAAAGTTTCTGCATTAGCTCCAGATACAGATTATCAATTCACGTTAAATATTAATCAAGGTACAGGACTTAATGGACTTACAGACAATACTGCTGCTCAAATCAATTCAGCACGTAATTATGGTTCCGTTATTACTATTCCTGTACCTGAAGGATTCGTTTTAAATCAAGATATAAGTCTGAAAAACAGTCAAATTGGGGATAAAACTACAATTGAACAAGTTGGAGGAGCAGGTGGAGATATTATTATTACTGTTCCAAAAGGTAGTGGTCGCCAAAATTATGAAAGCAAACCAGGGTATGTAATTGTAGGTAGATTTATTAATCATCCAGAAACTACTTCTACATTTACTGCTGCGGACAACATCACTGTTACCGAGCAAGTCTTAACCAAAGATGGTACAAAAGAGATAAAGGCAGTCTTGCCTCCATGGCAAATTACACTTAAAGGTGCAAAAGATAAACCATCAGAAGGTGAATTCGGAGTTCAAGCTTGGGGTAACAACAATGGTAATATATTTACCCAAACTGTACCTACTAAAATTGCTAACTATTTCAATTTTACAAATAATACTGCACTTGCTTATGAAAATAATTTACATTTGACTTTTGATTTTGATGATGGTCTAGCAATTAACGCCTTATCAACTCCAAAAATTAACGATGTAGACCGTTATGGCACTAGAAGTTACACTTATACTTTAACTTTAACTGATGGAACTAAAGTAACTGGTACGATTGATGCGGGTGGCAAAATTGATGTGCCAACTAAGACAATGACAGTTACTGTAAAAGAAAAAGATGACGAAGGCAAAGAAGTATATAAGGATGTTGTTGTACCAGTTACAATTAAAAGCGCAGATTTGGTTCCTGATTTCTGGGCTGCAGGTGCACACGGTGATGGCATACTTAACTATAGAACAGGCGGTAATTTCGGTACTAATCAATTAATATCTGACGAAACTTTTATGGCATATGGCTATATTAGCGATGTATTAAACAATGATCCGAACCTTCCTGAAAATACTAAGGTAAAATCAACATTAACTGTTTCTTCACCAGCTTACCGACCTGACACTAAATTTTATGCTACTGACACACAGACTGTTTTGAGCAAAGATTCTATTAAGTCAGCTCTTGGGGCTAGTGCAAATCAGGATAAAGACAATAGATACTATTCTCCAGATATAGATTACACTAAAGGTAAATATGGAACTATTGGTATAAGTACATCTGATGATTCTAGAAAAGCAAGTAACCGGATAGTTGAGCCAATCTTTTACTATGTTTTGCCTGCTTATACTAACTTTACTGGTGATTTAACCAATCTTTTAAATTTGAATCCGGGTATAACCGATGGTGATAAGTCAAAAGAAAATATTAAACCTAAGCTTACAAGCTATATGGTTGGGAACCAACAAGTGGTAAAGCTTGATTATTCTGGAACGGGTTTTGTTTATGATGCTAATAAGGATGGCAATACTTTGCCTATTGCGATCGATGCTGATGCTGAACCTGGTGTATACAAGTGGAATGTTTACTTGTTTACTCAAACCGGTATTGTAAATCATGACGCTATTACAAATACTAGTGATGTTGCTAATAAATATACTCAAAATGTAGTTCAAGAAGCAGAAAAAGCTGGAAAATCAGGCTCTTTATACATGATTGGTGACGGCAATTGGGAAATTAAGACCCCACCAGTAGCTTATGCGCCAAATACAGTTCAAGGTAACCTTGATGTTAAGTCTGTAGCTAATGGTAAGTCAGATGACAAGGGTTCAGAAAAAATGAACTATGCTACTGAGATTGCCAATTACTCCAGTGGCAGCATTAAAGATCCATACATGCTAATCAACTTCCCACAAGCAGATGATGGCAAGAATGGCTTTACTTTTAAACTAACTGGTCCAGAAGAATTGAATTCAGTAAACGACAGGCTAACAAGCGATGACTATGTAGTTTACTACTCAACCGAGCAACAAGACTTGCCACGTACCCAAGATCGTGGCAAGGTTCCAGATATGACTGGCTATGTCACTTCTGATCAAGTTAGCGATTGGAGCAAGATTAAGTCAGCAGTTATTAAATTTAATACAACATTGCCTAGTGGTTCAGTTGTTGGACAAATTGTCTTCAAGGGTAAAGACTCAACTCTTAAGACCGATGCTGGCAAGAGTGCCAACTTCCGTGCTGCAGTAATGGGTAAAACACTTAACCCATTTATTACTGAAAACACAACTATCACTGTTGTCGGTAAATCAACGGTTAACACTCGTTTGCACTATAAAGATACTGATGGACAAGATCATTACATTAATGTTCCAACTATGGCTAAAGAATATAATGACAACGTCGATACTATGAATAGTAGCGACTTTGATCCAAATAGCATCCCTAAAGAGTTGATTCCTGACCATTACGAATTAGTCGCAAATCAAACTCCATCAATCATCAACAATGAAGATGGTAATTCAAAGGATGCTAAAGCTGAATTCAGTAAGACTGTAACTTATGCTTTCGATGGCGACACCGTTCAATTCGAATTAACGCCAAAGATCGACAAAGCTACGCAATCTATTAAACATGTAGTTCACTTTGTTACTAATGATTCAAGTGCACATCAGCTTTTTGATGATCAAGCCGTAGATGTTACAGTAACGCAAGCTACTAATGAAGTAACTGGTCAAAAGACTTATGCTGCTTCATACATGAAAGATGGAAAAGAAGTTGGTTTATCAGTAACAAAACTTGATGATGGTCAGATTTCTATTACATTCCCAGCAGCAACTATTCCAAGCTCTAAAGAATATTACGTAGTAGATAATACTGAAGATCAAGCTAGTGCATTGACTCATACTTTTACTTTTACTGCAAATAGTAATTCAACTATTGAAAACTTTGTCAAATACGCACCAGTCAAGCAAGAATTGCAGGTGCAAGTTTACGATGACGATTCTAAAAAAGCCTTAGATACCCAAGACACTGGCGCTAAAGTTGACTTTATTGGTAACTCTAATGCAGCATTCCCAAGTGACTTGCAAACTAACCTTAATAAGCTTAAGACTTACTATGAAGCTAAGCACTATATCGTAACTTTACCATCAGCTAGTGGTAATTTTGATGATACTGATAATGGCCCAGGTAAAGATAATGACGTTCAAGTAATTGAAGTTCACTTAACTCACGCTAAAGATGTTAAGACTGAACAGGTTAATGCTGTTAGAAATGTCACTTACTCTGGTGCTGGTGATTTAACACCAGCTGAAAATACTGATACTGCCCAAAATGTATTTAGCAGAACAGTTACAACTGATTTAGTAACTACTGAAGTTACTAATTCTGCATGGACTGGTTCACATACTTTTGCCGGAATTGATACACCGGCAGTTGCAGGCTATCACGCAGATAAAGCAGTTGCAGGTAATATTGAAGTTACAGCTGATAAGCTGAATAATGCAGATGAGGCTACTTTAGCTGAATTGATGAAGAACGGTGTAGTTGTTTCAGATCATGTTACTTATGCACCGGATCATCAAGAATTAAAGATTCGCGTTCATGATGACACTACTAATCAAGACCTAAGCCCAGTAACTGCTCAAAGTGATCTTAAAGAACATGGCACTACTATAGCAATTAGTGCTGATGGTCATACTGATGAAGCTACTCCAGCTGACTTTAGTAATAATATTGAAGAGCTGAAAAAGTACTATGAATCAAAGGGCTACAAGATTGTTTCAACTAGTGAAATTCCAGCTAAGTTTGACAATACTTCTAATGGCACTAGCACAACTGACAAGACTCGACAATATGTTGATATTCATCTTGAACATGCGCTTAAACTTGAAAAAGAAAGTAAAGAAATTACTCGTAAAATTAACTTCTATGATCAAGATAAGAATCAATTGATTCAAGATGCAAACCCTAACTTGCCACAATATCCACAAACTATTACTCAAATAGTTAAGTTCGATCGCTACATTGTTCGTGATGAAGTTACTGGTCAAATTATCGGCTACGCTACACCAAGCCAAGTAACTGTTGATAGTACTGGTCAAGCGCAGCTTGTTCAAAAAGATGGTTATACTCACGCAACTGGTGAAAACAGCGATAAAACAGCTGGATTTGTTTCACCTGCAAACTATGATAAATATAATAGTTATAACAATTATGATTTATCTAGATATGGCTATGAGGCACCTACTGATGTCGATGGCAACAGTTATTCACAAGTAGCTGCAGCAACTCCAAAGGCAACTGATAGTGATTCTGTGGTTAATGTCTACTACCGTGAAAAGGTGGTAACTGTTACTGTAGATAATCCACCAACACCAGGAACACCAATTGTTCCAGGTAGTGATGTTATATATCCAAAGAATGATTGGAACAAACAGACAGCAACCTCTGAATCTACTAGAACGATCCACTATATCTATGACAAAAATACTTTCGTAAATGGTAAAAATGTAAGTGATCAACCTGTTCCAGGCTTACATGATATTAAGCAAACTGTAACTTATGCTCAATCAGCTACAATTAACCTAGTAACCGGTGTTGTTAGCTATCAAGGTGACTGGAAGCCATACAGTTCATCAACTACTAACCAAAAAGGTGAAGTAACAACCACTAAGGATAGTGATAGTTGTTATGCTGAAGTTAGTTCACCAAACTATAAGACTAATCCAAAACTTAAAGGTTATACTCCACACCAAGAAATAGTTAATGCTGCTAAGGCTACTCACGGCGCTAATGCTGGTGATGTTTTTGTTAGATATGTTGCCAATAATTCTTTAGTTCAAGTTGAATATGTCGATGAAGATACTGGTGACACTCTTAAAGTTGATAAAAAGACTGGTAAGAGTGGTGAAACATTTACTTACTCAACTGCTGATTTAATTAGAGAATATGAAAAGCAAGGCTATAAACTAGATCATGATGGGTATACAGCTAATGATGGCGATCTTAATCAGTCAACATTTGATTCATATGATGATGTTCCAAATGGTGAATATCCAGAAACCATTAATCAGAAGTGGACTGTAACGCTCAAGCACAAGAAGATTACTGTTACTAGTGAAACACCAAAAGATCCAACGGAAAAGATTACTGATGGTGATTACTCACATGATTATCCAGCAAATGTTGGTCAAAGTGATTTGAACAACACAGTAAGCAGAAACATTTCCTTTATCTACACTGATAAGCCTGAAGGTGAAAACCAAGCCTTTCCACCAGTGACGCAAGAAGTATCGTACAAGCGGGATGCCACTATTGACTTGGTAAAACTTGCTAAGGGTGATGCTGATGCAGTTTCTTACACTAACTGGGAGCCAAAAGAAGCTGGTAAAGAAAGCTTCGACAACAATCCGGTTCAAGTAGTTGATGGGTATGTAGCTGACTACGTAGTAGTGCCAAGCCAAGACGTACCAAAAGATGAAAATGGTAAGGCTCAGAATGGTCAAAACATCGTTGTTAAGTACTCACCAGTTGGCAAGATTATCCCAGTTGATAAAGACGGTCATGAAATTCCGGATGCATCAACTCCTAAGTACAAAAATGATCATAACGATCCAACTAAGACAACTACAACTGATGTGCCAGAAATCCCAGGTTACCATGCAGAAGTACCAAATGTAACTCCTGATAAGCCTGGTGAGGATACCAAGGTAGTTTATGTCAAGAATACGCAAACCATCGACTTGGTTTATATCGATACTATTACTGGTCAAACTTTGACTACCCAAGTTAATGTAGCTCAAGGCGATTCTGGTTCAGCAATTCCAACTAGCGTAACTGATACATTGAACGCAACTACGCAAAGTTACCTAGACAAGGGATACGTAATTGATACTGCTAAGGCTAAAGAAACTGTTCCAGGTAAGTTTGACTATAGCGGTCAAAATACTGATGGCTCTGATGCACAACCTCAAGTAGTAACTGTTTACTTGAAGCACGGTACTGAAATAATTACCAGCACGGATCCTAAAGTACCTGGTGATCCAATTAATGAAAAAGATCCAAATGGTGCGAAGTATCCTAAAGATGCTGATAAGAGCAATCTGACGATTTCAAGTAAAAATATCGTACATTACGAAGGTGCTGGAAATGATACGCCTAAAGATGTGATTGCAACTGATGATGGTACTTTGACTAGAACAGTGACAATTGATAAAGTCACTGGTGAGGTTCTTGAAACCAGTGAGTGGACTGGTAAAAAGGAATATGATGATGTTGATACACGAGTGATTAATGGCTACTACGCAGATACTAAGGCTGCTGGTGCAAGCAAGGTGACGACTGATGATGTTAGTCGTGTCGAAGATGGTGTAATTACCAATGAAACTGCCGTAACTTATCATCCAATGGGTAAGATTATTCCAGTAGATAAGAATAGTAATCCAATTCCTGGATCTGAAACGCCAATCTTTAACAATGATTCTAATGATCCAACTAAGGCTACAACTACAGATTCACCAATTATTCCTGGTTACCATCTCGATAATCCAGATGAATCATCAATAACACCTGATGATCCTGGTAAAGATCGTAAAGTAGTTTATGTTGCTGACACCCAAAACCTAGTGGTACAAGTCTTCGATAAAGACTCTAAGACTCCTGATCAACCACTTGATACTACTAAGACTGGTGCAACTGTTGAATTTACTGGTGACTCCTTCACTAATTTCCCAACTGATGTAGCAACTAACATCGATGCTTTAATTAAGTACTACGAAGCACGTGGATATAAGGTTGAAACTAAGCCATCGACTGACGAATTGTCAGCTAAATTTGATGGCGACAAAGATACAACACAGTACTTGAAGTTGGTCTTGACCCATGATACGGAAACAGTTACTGGTGAAAATCCAAAGACTCCAGGTACGCCAATTAATCCAGACGATCCTGATAGCCCAACTTATGGTGAAGAAACCAGCCGTGAACATCTGGTAATTAAGAGTGTCGACGTTATTGAATATGAAGGTGCTGGTGATAAGAGTCCAGAAACCAATACTAGAACCAACGATGCTACTTTGATCAGAAATGTAACGATTGACAAAGTGACAGGTGAGGTCATTGCTACTGGCGAATGGACTGGTAAATTTATTTATGAATCAATTAAAACGCCTAAGATTGATGGTTACACAGTCAGCTTAGAAAATGCTGGTGGAACCACAATTAGTTCAGGGGATGCCAACGAAGCAGTTGATGGTGTAATTACTCGTAAAGTTAAGGTTGTTTACACTCCTGAAAAGCAAGAATTGCAATTGAAGGTTTACGACCAAGATCTTGACAAGTACTTGGGTGGAACTGATTCATTCTATGGTTTGACTGATCAAGAAGTAGGAGAAGACCCTCAAACTCGTTTGGATGAACTTAAGAAACAGTTTGCCGAATGGGGCTTTGACATTGTTGAAGTACCTGAATTGGCTAAGAATTATGACAATACGGAAAATGGTACTAGCGATCAAGATAATAAACCACAAGTTTTTGTCTTAGTAGTTAAGCATCATATTGAAACGGTAACACCGGATGATCCTAAGACTCCAGACGATAAGATACCAAATACCAATCAAAATTATCCTGGTGGCTTGACTGAAACAGATCTTTCAAAGACTATAACTCGTACGATCATTGTTCATATGCCAGATGGTTCAACTAAGGAAATCAAGCAAGAGGTTGTTTATACTAGAACAGCTACTGTTGATTCAGTAACCAAAGAAGTTACATACACCGATTGGACAAGTAAGAATAGTAATTGGTCTGAATATCAATCACCTGATATACCAGGTTATACCGTTGATATTGAAAAAGTAGAACTTGCTAAGGTACCAGTTGATGGTCATGATGTGACAGTAGAAATTAACTATACTGCTGATCCAGTACCTGATGAGCCAGTAAATCCAAGCAATCCTGGTAATCCGGGCACTACCACGCCAGATCAACCACAACAACCTGGTAAACCGACTGACCCAACTAAGCCTAGTGAACCAAATAAACCAAGCAAGCCAGGTCAACCTACAAATCCAGACCATCCAACTAAACCAACAAAGCCGGTAACACCTGCTAAGCCAGATCAAACTTATGATCAACATGGCAAGGTCAACGGTAAGACTGACTTAAATGGCTTTGTACATGGTATCAGTGATGAAAAGGCTGGAGCAGTTGCGGGTGCATCTGACAATGCTCAAGCAGGAGCAAAGAAATTGCCACAAACTAGTGGCGAATCAGGCTGGCAAGCTTCTCTTCTTGGAATGGGATTATTCTTTATCTCATTGTTTGGATTCAAGAAGAAAAAAGAAGATGAATAAAGCCACACAGCTATAATTAAATAGTTGTAAAAAACGATCCTTTTAATAGGGTCGTTTTTGTGTGCAATGGCAAATATCTTAATAGTGAAAATATGTGTTATAGTATAATTGTAAGTGCATTATTGGACATGCATAAAGTGTAGATTATTGATTATTTTAAGGGATTGATAATGAACAATGAAGAAGTCAGTCTAAATGAACACTTTATTTGGGCTCAAAAGCGGATCAAAGAACTCAATCAAGATAGGAGAACAGATATCATGGACTACGAGATGAAGATGATGGATGCCAGAATTAGCGGTCGCGAGATTGGCGAGAAGGTCGGAGAAAAAAGAGGCAAAGAAATTGCAACTCGTGCAGGAGTTAAGAAGCTTATTGCTACAATTATGAAGTTCTCCACTGATAGCACCATAATTTTTGATACTGTTAAAGAACAATACGGCGAATACTTCTCAGATGATGAGTTAAAGCAATTCATCGCAGAAGCGAAAAACGATTCTCTGCAAGAAGCTTGATTGTTTCTTAAATCGATAATTATAGAAGCGAAAAATAAAATATAAAAGTCCTACTAAATCGTGGCCTTGAAGAACCTTGATTTAATAGGACTTTTTAAATACTCAATGCTTTATAAGAATGTTACTTTGACTTATCGTAGTCAAGTTCTTTAAACACTTTTTCGCCCCAGTTTGGTATTTTCTCTTCTTTATCAAAGACTTCTCTAAGACCAGGGGTCAGTTCTTGCTCTTTTTCTAACTCATCGGTCATTTCCGTAATTATTTCCTGATCTTTTCCACTTAGAAGTTTAGCAGCGAAGTTAGCATCAATCAATTGGGCTTTGCCGACAGCTACCAAATCAGCTAAATGCATTGCCTGTGTTGCTGTTTTCCTATTTATAATGCCGCCAACAACTATTAATTTTGTTCCATCTGATAAATATGGTTTGAATAATTGGGCAAAAGTTTGCTCCGAATCAGCTGGTTTAGCATCATAGGAAGACATAGATAAATGTACATAGTCAAATGGATATCGGCCGGTTAATTGCTTGACCAACTTGGCGGATTCATGCCAAGTATATCCAATACTGTGAGGATTAATTTCTTCAGGACTAATACGATAGCCAACTATAAAGTTTTTGGGTGCAAATTCGGTTACTGCTTTAAACACTTCATTTGCCACTGCTAGTGGGAAGCTTTCTGGGTCACCCCATCGATCAGTTCGTTTATTAGAAAAACGAGAGAAAAACAGTTGGATCAGGTAGTGGTTAGCACCATGAATCTCAATTCCATCAAAACCTGCTTGAATCGCTCTTTTAGTTGCTGTACCGAAATCCTTCACAACTTACTCTACTTCTTCAGTGGTAAAGCCTTGAACATGATATGGCAAAAAAGGATAGTCAGCATCGCTTGGTCCATAAACTGGTAGTCCAAGATAAGCGCGGTAATTAGCTTCACGTCCAGTATGGGCAATTTGCAGAATTGCTTTATTACCATTTGCTTTCATAGTTTTGGCTAATTTCGTCAAGCTGGGTAAGAATTTGTCATCATAAACTGCAAGTTGTGTGCGGTTATCTGCCCAAGTTAAAGCAGGACCGCCATTTTCACTAACATAATGATATTCAGTGATCATCATCCCTGCAGAATTGTTTCTGGCTTGCCAATAATTCAGTGTGTCTTGACTAACTTCACCCTTGTTTCCGCTATTGGTTAACATTGGAGATTGCACCATGCGATTGTTGATAACAGCCCCATTTTTGAAAAAAATCTTGTCTGTTAATTGTTTCATTTTTTACCTCTTAGCAATCCACTTACTTTTAATTAGCGGTATAGCTTATCAGTGCTTTTGAAGCAAAAATTTATTACTAGAAATGAAACCTAGTGGTTTAAATCCAATGTCGTTTTTCTGCTAGATTTACCGCTTCTAGGCGAGAAGCAGTTCCAGTTTTACTTAAAATTGAAGAAATGTAGTTTCTTACAGTTCCTTCAGATAAAAATAAATGTTTTGCTAGCTCTTTAGTGGTTGGATATTCTTTTAAAGCGGTAAGAATTTCCAGTTCACGTTTACTTAATGGATTGTCGACAGTATCTAATACGCTGGTAACCAATTTGGGATCAAACACGGTATTACCCAATAAAATAGTTCTTATAGCATTAATCAAAGATTCACTTGGACTATCTTTTAATAAATAACCGTTAACTTTAGCGGCTAGAGCATCTTCGAAATACCTACTTCGTGCAAAGGTTGTTAAAATTATGATTTTGATATTTAAATTTAGCAATCGTAATTGCTTTGCCACTTCAAGTCCAGATAATCCTGGCATTTCGATATCTAAAACTGCAACAGTAGGATGTAACTTGATGATATCTTCTAGAGCTGTTTTGCCATTATTAGCACATCCCACAACTTTAAAATCATCTTCTAAATTTAGTAACATTGCAAGCGCTGATTGGAGCATTTGCTGATCTTCAGCTAAATAAATTTCAGTCATGGTTATTGTCTTCTTTTTTTGGAATCGGAATAGAAATAAAAATATTAGCACCGTTATCAGATTTAAACTCAACCGAACCGTCTAAATTGGCAATATTCCTTTTGATACCAGAAATACCGAAACTTTCGTGGTCTTGTTTAAGATAATTATCAAAACCAATACCATCGTCGGATATTGTAACGAGATATGAATTGTTTTTAGCGGAAAAACTGATTCTGATATGAGTTGCATTACTATACTTAATACAGTTTGTAACAGATTCAGTAATTACTTGACTTAAGATATTTTGAACGGTTCTATCCCAAGAAGTAGTGAGATCTTCATTTTGGGTAAATAGCATGATTTTAGCGTCTTCGAGGTATTGATATTGTTTATTTAAGGTTTGAATGATCGTATCAGACTTTAAATCAGTGACAATTTTGCGTACGAGATTGAGATCATTTCTGGAAATTTCTGCAATATCATCTAATTGCTGTTTTGCCAACTCAAGTTTATCCTTATCTAATAATTTACTACTAAGTTCAGCTTTTAAGGCAAGAATGGAAAAAGATTGACCTAAATTGTCATGCAATTGTTGAGCAATCCGATCACGTTCATTATGACGAATAAGCAACTCTAGACGTTTATTTTTTTGAAGAAGCTGAGCATGTTTCATTTTGGAATAAGAAGCCGGAACGCAACCAAGTATGAAGACAAAGCCAAATATGAAAGATAAAAGATCATTCAAATTATTAAGCTTGGCTACATATATTATGTATATGATGCAGGACAATGAAAAAACATAATATGTAACAAGTAAAAATCTGATATTTTTGGTGTTAAAGTACTGTTCACCAATGATATATCCAGTATAAATAAATAGAAACGGATATTTAGCAATTGACCCGAAAATTATACAAAGGATTAATTGAGCAAGAACATTATAGTCAAATTTTTTATTGATTAAGAAAAAACTGTCTCTATAAATTTTCAAGAAGACAAGTAAGGTTAATAATAATGTCCACTTTAAGTAGTTGGAAAATTGTAACACGTATACTATTGCTGGTAAAAACCATAGTAGCCAGAAATATGGTGCAAATCCCAATTGTTTAGGAAACAATATTTTGGAATCCAAAAAATCTCGCATTTATCTAAAATCTCTATTCTGTGAAAACTTACTTGTGAATTCTATAATTAAGGCTATCACGATTGCCCAAATTAGCAAGGCTAGGATTGAATTTGTAGAAAAAGACTTGTGCTTAATCAAGTCAGTTGCAATATTAGAAATAAAGTAGGTAGGCATAAGTTTACCAATTTGTTGGAGCCAATTAGGTAAAAGAGAAATGGGCCACCATAAGCCACTTGCGATTGCCATCGGAAAAATAATTAGATTGGTAACAGCATTGATCGTATCGCTATCTTTTAATAGAGAGATCGCAATACCTAAGAGGATTAACGGTAAGCTTAATATTGGCATGACAATTAGTAAACTGAACCAGGTTCTAGCTGAAATTTCTAGATTATTAATTGCATAACCACTGATGCCAATTCCTAAAGTGCACAAAATGTTTAAAAATTCGAAAATAATGATCATTTCAGCGTAGTAAGCAATTTGGGAAAAGGGACTTAATTTGACGAATAAAGTAAAATGATTGTTAACATCTGAACTCAAAACGTGAGAAACTGTCATGATTGAACCCATTAAAATACCGTAAATAACCATGCTGACTAAATAATCAAGTTTCCATGCAGTAGTATTGCTAGCAGGCATTGCCTTGGTAAAAAGTAAATAAAAGGCGATTGGCATAGCAACGTCAAATAAGAAAAATGCTGGGTTCCGTAAGATCACACGCTTGAAATTGATGGTTAATTGATAAAATAGTTTATTCATTCTTGTACCTCTTCATTTATGATATTTTCCATTAAAATATCTAAAGACTGTTGCTTGATTTCTAAGTTATTAATTGCAGATAAGTAGGGCATAAAACCCGCTAAAAAAGCATTTAAATCATTGGTAGTGATAGTGTAATGGTGATTAATTTCTCTAACACTGGTAATTGCAGGTAACTTTTCAAAAAGAACAGGGACTAAATCACTAATAAAGGTTATTTTTACCTGATTAAATAAAGAATTCATTTCACCTAAGCTACCATCGAAGGCAATTTCGTGGTTATGCAAAAAGATAAAGCGATTGGCTGTTTTTTCTAGTTCATTTAAATAATGGCTTGTAATTAAGAAAGTTTTGCCTTGCTTCTTCAATTCATCAATATACTTCCAAAAATGTGTCCGAGTATCTGGATCCATACCAGAAGTTGGCTCATCCAAGAATAGTATTTTAGGATTTCCAACCATAGCTAGTGCAAATTGCAAGCATCTTTTCTGACCACCAGACAATTGAGACATAAAATTATTTTGCTTGGTGCTTAGGCCGGAGATACTTAACATTTCTTCGTATGCTAGGGGATGCTTGTAATAGGTTCTAGCTAGTTGAATAACTTCTTTGACTTTGATTCGATCAAGTGAGAAGTTATCTTGAAGCATTAAGCCCATTAAGTTATGATCAGGGCGAGGCTGATTATAAATCATACATTGACCTGAATTAGGCTTGATCAGACCATTGATGATATTGATTAGGGTTGATTTTCCAGCGCCGTTTTTACCTATTAGAGCAACGATTTCACCTTCTTTGACATTGAAACAAATGTCATTTAATATCGATTCATTTTGATATTTTTTATAAATATGTTTAACTTCGATTGCATTGACCATATTTAACGCTCCTTTTCCTTTTTTAGCTAATTTTATAAATAATAGTTCTAAATAATCAGAACAAATTGTCAGGAATTGCAGTGACAAATGTCATAAAATACAAAAAGCGAAGGATCATCGCTATTATTTAACGAGATCTTTCGCTTTTTTGGAATAAACTTTATGAGAAATTGAAAGCAACAAAGTTGAGAACTTGGTCTGCGTAATTGGTTTTGTTCATGTAGTCTTTGCTTACTGATCGAGCTAACTGTACATCGTCAGTGATTAAGCCATCAACGCCATAGTAAAGCATGCGCATGATGCTGTCTTCTTCATCCATATCCCAAGTGAATACGGGTTTATTGTTTAAATGAGCTTGGATAACAAAGTCATCGTTTAGCGTTGAATATTCTATTGAAAAACCATCGGCTACACTGTTTGGATAGGAGAAGTTGTATGGCTGGATATAATAAACTGTAAGCTTAGGATTGAGCTTTTTCAACGTAGAAACTGCGTTGTAGTCCAATGAATGAATTAAGTGATGATGCTTGATAATAGTTGCACTGTAGAGCTTGTTAAAACGCTCAAGCATGTCAGAGGAATCATATTTGGTCGTTTTAACTTCAATTAGTAATTTTTGATGAAGTTGATCAGCAGCTTTTAGATATTCTGAAAAACTTGGGACCTTTGCTTGATGTCCATTTTCTTTAGCGGTTAATTTAGTAGCCTGTGCCAAAGTTAAATCGATCGGACGCTTGTTAACACCAGTCAAGATGCGATAGTTTTCATCATGCATGACCACAAATTGCCCATCTTTTGTTTCATGAATATCCATTTCGACGTAATCTGGTTTCAACTTAGTAGAAGTTGCCCGTAAAGCAGGAAGCGTATTTTGAACGCCATTTTCCTCACTGACCCCGCGGTGAGAAATGATTAACGGCTTATTTTGATCAAATTTAGTAAAGTAGAGCAGACCGTTCGCAGCAAATAGCAAAGTAATCAAAGTTGCAGTAACTGTAAAACCAACTTTGAGTTTCTTAGAAGGCTTGAGATCTTGCGTAACGATTTTTTCATCAACATTTAGAAGTGGGAATAGGAAGGAAATGGCTACGACAGTACTGAAGATACTTAAGATCTCACTACCTAATTGCATAACAATTAAGTTGACTACGGCTACTGGCAAGGCGGCTGGTTTTATCCAAGAATCGAAAATGGCTTGAATAATGTAGCCAGCTCCAAAAAGTAGGAAATAGAGGACGGTATTAAAAAGAGTAAGAAGTATTAATTTTCCAAGAAGCGGTAGTCGTTTTTTTTGGTTAGCTCCCAGCTACGTTGAAAAGCAGACTTGGTATCAAGATTTTCCAAGACCATTAGTGGCAAAATCAAGACCCAGCAGAAAGCCAGGTATGCTAAAAGCAACCAACCCACAATCATCAATGTGAAATATAGGGGATTTTTGGTTAAAAATGAAAGTATAAACTCCGGCACTTTTACTTTGGCTAACAAAGGGGTTCTAAAGAATACCGATGCAAAGGGCAAGATTACCAGAGTGTAAAGCAACAACAATGGTAAGGATGTTGGGTGAAAGTTTTTAAAAGATGCTTTAAATTGGGCTTTTAGGTCTTTGAGACTGCCATGGCGTAAGTCCTTGATAAACCAAAGCATAAGTGCAAATTCAAAATATATTACAAGTAGAAGCGCAATTAATTCAAGAAGCATAAACAGCACCGCAAAAGGATGTGCTGTTAGGATCGTGATGATATTCTGATATGAAATTAGTGGAATGGCTGCCATTTGTAAGATTAAAGTGGTGGCAAGACGGAATACTGGAATGACGATTGCATCATTCAAAATAGCTAAACCCAGGAATAGGAACAAACAATAAAATAATTGTGACCGAACCAATTTTCCGGTAGCTATGATTGATTTAAGGGTGTTTTTCATAGTTATTTTCCTCCATAAATAGCTTAAATACAGTATAACATAGGGGTTAATGGGGAAAATCTTGCCTAGAATTTAAAGTGAAATAAATAATCTATTTATTTAATATCAATAGTGTAGAATAATAGTTTAAGAGGAAAATTGGGCTAAAAAATTATAGGTATAAAAATGTTAAGAGAAGTTCGTGTTGAAAATTTTACCGATATCCCACGAATGATCGAGGCTGGTGCCGATCGCATTGAACTAAATAATGATTTAGGTGCAGGTGGAACAACTCCCTCATTTGGTGTAATCAAACAAAGCATCAACTATGTTCATCAACATCAGATTCCAGTAGTTGTAATGATTCGTCCACGTGGCGGAAATTTCATTTATACTGATGATGAATTTACAATTATGAAACAAGATCTTCAACTAGCAGCGATGCTTGGAGCTGACGGTGTTGCTTTGGGGTGTTTAACAGCTGATAAACAATTAGATAAAGTTAAGATGACTAAATTATGTGCTATGGCAAGACTGCTGAAGTTGGATCTGGTTTTGCATATGGCTTTTGATGAGCTTAGCGAAGACCAACAGTTAGAACTGATCCCATGGCTAGTTGAACATGATGTAACACGAATTTTAACTCATGGTGGTCCACTGGGGACTGACACTGACATTCTTGATAATTCAGCACGCTTGAAAAAGCTTATTTCTGCCACTGATGATAAGATTGAAATTTTGCCAGGTGGTGGGATTACTGTTGAGAATTATGAAAGAATAGCTACGAAGCTGGGTGTGACCCAAGTCCATGGTACAAAAATTGTATCAATGAACTAATGCAAAATGCAGGATCGATGATGCTTAAGCAGATCACGGTCCTGTATTTTATTATGATACTATATCTTGTATTTTGTACTAGCGTAATGGTCAGAACTGGGCGTATAATGTGGGTGTGACTAATCAATAAAGGGCAACTTGGAGAGATATTTATGAAAAAACTCAAGTATCTTTTTGCTATCATAGTAGCTTTTTCTATGCTCTTGATCGCTAAACCCGTTCATGCGGTAGATACTGATCCTGAGATCAAAGCAACTAATTATAATTTGCTAGTTCATTTAGACACGAAGAAAAATCAATTGCAAGAGTCAGCAACGATCACGATTCAAAATAATACTGCAAAGCCAATCACGCAAGTAATGGTGCGTAACATTGCTAGCGGTGTTTTAACCTATGATCAAAAACACTACAAAGGTAATAAAAATAAGACTACGACAATTAAACAAATTACTGCAAATCAACAAAAGCTGGCATATGAGTTCAAAGGTGACGAAAGTAATATTTTAGTTGATTTACCTACAAGTCTTGCACCTGGAGCAAGTACGCAAATTAATGTTGAAGTACAAACTGACGTTCCTTGGCGTAAGGATCGGTTTGGTTACCAAGCAATAGCTGGAGGCAAGATTTACAACCTTTCGTTCTGCTTCCCATATTTAAGCGATTACCGAAACGGAAAATGGAATTATCATCCCTATAATGATGAAGGGGAAAACCGTAATCTTGCAGTCAGCGATTATCAAGCTGAAATCTACGCACCAAAGTCTTATAAAGTAGTAACTAGTGGTGAAAGTCACACTAAAGATGGCAAAACTACGGTTGTTGCTAAAGATGTGCGTGATTTTGCAATTGTGGCCTCTAACAAGTTTAAGGTAAGTTCTACCAAGGTAAATGGTATCAAGATCAATAATTATTATTACGCCGGTAAAAGCGCCAAGATTTATAACCAACTTGCAAAGCAGACAGCAGTGGATAGTATCAAGCTATTTACTAAAAAATATGGGCCATATCCATATTCCGAATTAGATCTTACCGAATCGCCATTTAGTAGCGATACTGGAGGTATGGAATATAGTGGCTTAGTAATGATTGCTCAAGATACTTTTGCTCGCAAAAAAGCAGCTTCTAAGGAAGATTATGACAGCGTCATTGAAGATGTTAGTCATGAAGTAGCCCATCAATGGTTCTTCAATACCGTGGGTAATGATGAATATACTGAACCTTGGCTTGACGAAGGAATGGCAGAATTCTCGGAAGATATTATCTTTGATTTATCTCCAATTAACAAGATTCCTAAGAAATATGATGAAACTGATACTGCCTATAATGGTGGAAAAAGTTTTTATTCTCTGTTACGTTATCTAATGGGTGAAAAGAAATTCGACCAGGCGATGAGAGATTACTACCATACATATTATCTAAAACAAGCAACCGGTAAAGACTTTATTGCGATTATCAAAAAACATGATAATTCCAAAGCTGTCAATGATTTAATTAAGCGCTATATTTCACCAAAATATTTACAATAAGTTTTAAGCTAGTAGAGAAAATCTACTAGTTTTTTTCTATTCTTGCATTTCTTTGCTTAAATTATTACAATAAAAATTTGTAAATAAATAGCATAATTGAGGATGATGTTATAAAAATGACTAGAAAGTATTTTAAAATAGCAGGTTTAGCGTATCTTGCCAGCGTTACTTTCCCGATATTGTTATTATGGCTAGCAAGATTATACCCAGCTAATGTCTTTAATGGCCTAGTAATGATTTTGATTTTGGCGATTTTAACTGGCTTAATCTTTTCAAGAGTCGATGTTACTTGGCTGATTTTAATTCTTACCACGATTGGAGCAGGATTCTTACTGTTAGGCTATGTAGTAATGCCAGTTAAGGAAAAATTTTTATTATTGATTGCTTATCCTATTGAGGCTAGTCTAGTTACCGTCATTAGACAGCACATCATTCGCTGGAGCTTTTTTACCAATCGCAATGACGAAATTCGGCATTATAATTCGCTTTATGACCGGAGGTTAAAGCTAAGAACTTTCGATAGTGCGGAAAAATTTTATCAGAATGAACTACATAAAATTGAGCAGCATCCCGAACTCGATTTATGGTCCAACGTTCAAATTGTGAGTTGGGATCAACATAAGCAGTATGCGGAAGCTCATCCTAATAGTCATGATCGGATCCTGAAGCAGATTACTAAAGTTTTGAAAAATAATCGACTTAAGGGGGAGTTTATTTACTTTATGGGAGATGCGACTTTTTTGATAATTTCGCCAGAAATCCCCAATGAATTAGTAAAAAAGGTCAATCACATCGTTGATACAAAATTAAGCGAGTTAGAGTTGCCGATTCCTGTTTCGCTAAAACATGCGAGTGTCTATATTAATGTCGATAATAGTGATAGATTTCCTGATTTGATAGCTGTAATTCGTTTTTTGCGTCGTGAATTGGAAACTAAAATTGTGACTGAATACATAAAGGAAAGATAGCAAAATGAACTGGTTTTATTATTTGTCCGTGATTATTTCTGTAATCTTTGCAATTGCATTTTTAGTGATTTTTTTCTGTGCTTATAAAATTTATGGCAATATCGAACAGGCATTAATGAAGAGTCAGAAAGGAGAATTGGATGACTGAAGGCTTTCAGATACTAACCTTGATTTCAATTTGGTTATCGATTCTATTTTCGTTAGTTACGCTTTGGGGCGGGGTGCTTTTTTGGTTAAAACACAGTAAAGAAATTGCTAAAATTACACCACTTGAGTATTATCCTACCGTTTCTATTGTTGTACCGGCTCATAATGAAGAAGCTGTTATTCAAAAAACTAGCAAAGCAATTCTGAACTTGAATTATCCAGAAGATAAAGTCGAAATTTTGATTTTTGCTGATAATTGCACTGATCGAACAGCGGAATTGGCTGAAGCCATTGGCAATCGGACTGAATATCAGAAACGACAGTTTAAAGTGATCAGAAGAACTGGTGAAGGTGGTAAATCAGGAGTTTTGAACGATGCGCTTAAGATGATCCACGGCGACTACTTATGCGTTTATGATGCCGATGCGATGCCTGAAGAAAATGCCTTGTATTTCTTGATCAAAAAGGTATTAGAAGATCCAGAACGTTATGTGGCTAGCTTTGGACGGAATAAGACGCGGAATGCAAAGCAAAACTTTTTGACTAGCTGTATAAACTTGGAAATTGTGGTAACGCATCGAATTCAGCACTGCGGAGTTTGGCAATTATTCAAAATTGGGCGCATTCCGGGCACTAACTTTGTGATTAAGACGGCTTTTTTAAAAGAGTTAGGTGGTTTTCGTTCTGGTGCTTTAACTGAAGATACTGATTTGTCATTTACGATTTTGGGCACTGGTAAATTAATTGCCCTAGCACATAATTCTGAAGCCTTTCAACAAGAACCAGAGAAGCTAAAGGACTATTATTATCAACGCTTGCGGTGGGCTAAAGGTAATTACGAAGTAGTAATTAACAATTTTCGGCATTTATTTGACCATAGTAATTGGCGGGTCAAACTTGAAACTTTTTATATGTCCAGTATCTTTTTCTGGTTTAATGCAGCAGTAGTCTTATCAGATATCTTTTTCATTGTTAATCTGATTTTTGCAGTAATAAAAATTTGGGTACCAACAGTTGAGATGCCATTTACTTTTACTGCTGGGAATCTATTGCTCAGTCAAGTATTACTTTTTAATTGGTTGTTGATGATTCTACTCTATGTACTCCAAATCAGTGTGGCTGCCAGTACCCAATTTGGTCAGGTTACAACTAGACAACTTTGGCTTGCTGTGGCATCATATTTTACATACTCACAACTGTTTATCATTATATCGATTAATGCGGTTTGGTCAGCAATTGCTGACAGACTTTTCCATCGCGAAGCAACGAAGTGGGTAAAAACAAAGAGGTTTACAGATTGATGTTAAAAAACAAAAACAGGATTACCCCAATTTTGATCTTACTGACTATTGGGCTTTTTATCGCGATCATGTTTTATGTTCGTGGTAGTAATAACCGCACCTTGCATCGTAATTTGTACCGTCAATGGAAAGAAGATTATGTGGTTGAAGAAAGTGATGGAAAAACTTGGATAAAAGCTGCACCACGCACAAGCTTGTCTGAAGGTCAAGGCTATGGCATGTTGATTTCTGCTATGGCTGGTGAAAAGGGGTGGGCTAAAAAAGAAGATTTTCAACGGTTATATTGGTTTTACCTGGCTAATCGGTTGACTATCGATGATCAACAAACTGAATTAATGTCATGGAAGCAAGTGGATAAAAAAGTTTATTCTACTAATGCAACTGATGGCGATTTATACATTGCAGAAAGTTTGATTAAAGCGGGAAAACTCTGGAACGAACCCAAGTACTTGCAGCAGGCTAAGCTATTATTAGCTGATATCTTACGTTATGATTATAATTCGACTACTCAGACGCTGACTGTTGGTGATTGGGCTAATAAGAAATCGAAGTATTATTACTTAATGCGAACCTCTGACGTGTTACCGACGTACTTTGATGATTTTTATCAGTTGACTGGTAATTCTCAATGGTTAACGATCAAGAAGGTAATGCTGACAAAACTATATCAATTGAGCAAGCAACATTCTTCTGGCTTAGTTCCAGATTTTGCTTGGATTAGTAAAAAAGGTGTTAGACCAGCTAAAGCCAATGAAGTAGCTGGAAAAAATGATGGTGATTATTCTGGCAATGCTTGTCGCGTACCATTATTTTTAGCTACTAGCAAAGATGCACGAGCAAAGAAAATTGTTACTAAAATGTTACGCTTTTTCAGCAAGCAAAAACAAGTGACTGCTGGCTATCAATTGAATGGTAAAGCGTTAAACAATTATGCTTCACCGAGTATTAGTGCTCCGATCTTTTTTGCAGTGCAACAATTAAAGAAACCGGAATTTGATAATTTATTTGTTTCACAACAGTATGTTTTTACTAATCGTTTGACTGATACGAATTATTACGATGCAGCATTAATTACATTGGTCGCTATGATGGAATAGTTTTTTATTAGGAAAGATTTTCCTGAATTAATTATCATATTTCCCGCAAAAAAGTTGTTGTGCAAAATTATCCTATCAAAGAAACGGGAGCTACCTACTTGCTAAAGCCATATGAGCTACTAGTAGAAAAAACTTATAATTAGACCTTTGAGTCACCAAGCGTATTAGTGCTTCGGTGGCTTTTTACTTGTGTGTCGGGCATGACATTTCATCTAGTCCAATGAAAGTTTGGATCACGGGTAGTTGTCGCCAAGTGTAGTAAACCACAAGCTAGTAACAGTGATGTTATGGGTGGAGGAAGTGGCTAGCGAGTTTTCCGAGCCTACGTACAGAAACCTGGTTAGGCCAAATGGCGGATAAGGCTGCGATACAAGTCGAAGTCCAAAAGACAAACGTAAAGTCAAGACGGTAAACCAGGAGGCAGTGGAAAATCAAAGATGAATGTCTTACCCCGAGAGATCTTGCGGACAGGCAAGCTGAGCAAGCTTTAACATCAGCGATCGTAAGCCTGGTCGAAAAAGGTTAGTCGCAAGAAGTCAGCTGAGGTCATAGTAGTGTTGAAAGTCTTGTAATGAGACTGGAGCGAAGGACCTAATGTTTGTAAGAGCATATCCCGCTATAAGCAATGTTCAGATAGTCCGAATAAGAGGATAGCCTAGCACAAAGAGAACGTAACTCTTTGATGGTGAAAGCAATTGGGATGATTCTGAATAAATTTACAAGTAGAAATGGAGATATTACGAGATGAAATTAATTGAACAGATTCTAAGTCAGAGCAATCTTAAAGAAGCGATTCATAGAGTCAAGATTAATAAAGGTGCTCCGGGAGTAGATAAAAGAATGGTTGAAGAACTTGATAGCTATTTCAGAAAGCATCAAACAGAAATTAAATACGCAATCATGAAGATGATGGATATCAATGGGTAATTGATTTAGATATTGAGAAATATTTTGACACGGTCAATCATGATAAATTAATTTCAATAATTAGAGAACGAGTAAATGACAAAACCACCCTCCATTTGATTCGGTCATTCTTAAAATCCGGTATCATGGAAGATGGTTTGGTTAAGCCCAATAAGATTGGCGTGCCGCAAGGCGGACCGCTTTCGCCAATCCTGTCCAAGCTTTATAACAAGATTAGAGAGCTTCTTTGTCGCAGGAAAGCAGCTGCTCAACCTCTATCGTTAGTCTTTACTAAAGTAAATCAAGTGGTCAGAGGTTGGATTAACTACTTTAAAATTGGCGGTATGAAATACTTTCTATTTAAATTCAGTCAATGGCTGCGCCATAAGATACGGGTAGTAATCATTAAACAATGGAAACTGCCAAGAAGAATATACACTAATTTAATGCGGATTAACAAGGCATTAAAGTGCAATTTTAGCGACGAAGATATTCATAAAGTAGCTAATACGCGATTAGGGTTGGTATAAACGCAGTACCGGACATGTCGTTAACTTTTTGCTTAGCCCAAAAGTATTGGGCATAAGCAAAGCGGATCGCCCAGGCTTGGTCGATCCGCTAGAATACTATTTATCTCGTAGATGATTACAAACGTAGCGCCGGATACGGAACCGTACGTTCGGTGCAATGAGAGGGGCGAGAATTAATCTCCCTCTACTCTATTACTTTATTTGTTTATTTAGCGAAATCATTTCTAATAGACTCTGAGCAGTAGAGGAACCTTCATTGCCAGCTTTTAAGCCGGATCGTTGCAAGGCTTGATCAATATTCTCAGTGGTTAAAATACCAAAAGTTATTGGGACTTCTGCTTTAAGATTCATCTGCATAATTGCGTTTGTAACATTCTGAATAATCATGCTGTAATGATCAGTCTCACCTTTAATGACAGCGCCTAAAGTCATAATACCATCGTAGTTATTTGAATTGAGAAGCTTATTAGCAGTAAAACCAATTTCAAAAGCACCTGGGACCCAATAGATATCGATCTGATCTTCAAGTACTCCAAATTGTTTTAAGCTAGCAATAGCACCATCAACTAAATGATGGGTAACAATTTCGTTAAACTTAGATGCGACAATTGCGATATGATAATTATTGTTTTTAAAATTTCCTTCGTAAATATTCATTTCTGTGTTCCTTACTATAATGCTCCTAATAAGTGATGGAATTTATCTCGTTTGGTTTCTAAATAGTCATGATTTACCTCATTAGCAGGAATCTCCAAGGGAATTCTTTTTTCAATAGTAATACCGTTATTTTCTAATTGATCAATTTTATCAGGATTATTAGTAAGCAAATTGATATGACTAATACCTAGATCTTTTAAAATCTTGGCAGCAATAATATAATTTCGTTCATCTGGCTTAAAACCTAAAATTTCATTTGCTTCATAAGTGTCATAACCTTGGTCCTGTAAACCATAAGCTTTTAATTTGTTAATTAATCCAATTCCGCGTCCTTCTTGTCGTAAATAAAGAATTATGCCACTACCATTTTTATTAATTTGCTTCATGGCAGTATGTAATTGATCACCGCAATCGCAGCGCATTGAGCCAAACGTATCACCAGTGAGGCATTCTGAATGAAGACGTACTAAAACTGGCTTTTTAGGATCAATCTTTCCTTTAATAATAGCTAAGTTTTCATTGGCGAAAGCCTTAATTTTGAAATTGCCATATTTAGTAGGAAGGTTTACAAATTCTGAGCGTTTACTCACAGGACTATTAATATATTCTTGTAGTTCTGCAATTGTTAAAAATGGTAAGTGATATTCTTTAGCAATTTCTTTCAGTTGGGGACGACGAGCCATATGACCATCAGCTTTCATAACTTCACAAATATATGCAACTTCTGGTTCGCCAGCAAGATGAGCTAAGGCAATAGAGGCTTCTGTGTGACCATTACGATTCTTGATTTGATCATCTTTAGCGACTAATGGAAAACAGTGACCTGGTCTAAAGAAGTCTTCTGGCTTGGAAGTAGGATCAGCAATTGCCTTGATAGTTGCCGCACGATCATAAGCAGAAATACCTGTAGTGGTGGTTTTGTAATCAACACTGATTGTAAAAGCTGTACCGTATGGATCAGTATTATTTTGTTCCATTTGGTAGAAATTTAAACGTTGGGCAATTGTTTTGCTTACAGGGGTGCAAAGTAAGCCACGAGCATGTTTGGTCATAAAGTTAACATTTTCAGGAGTAACTTTAGACCCTAAGCCGATCATATCACCTTCAGATTCACGATCTTCATCATCAGCAACAATCACTAAACCACCATTTTTCATCCATTGAATTGCATTTTGAATTTTTCTAACATCCATTTTAATTTCTCTTTTCTAAATTTTTTGCAACATATTTTCCGATAATGTCGGTTTCCAAATTTACTTCATCATTTATCTGTAAGTTGGCTAAATTAGTTTCGTCTTGAGTATGTGGAATTAGACCTACCGAAAAACTGTTATCTTTAACATCCATCACTGTTAATGAAACGCCATTTAAAGCAATACTACCTTGAGGTACGATCTGTGTTGATAATCGGGCAGGAAACTTAAACCAAATTTCAATTGCATTTTCATTCTGTGCTATTTTAGTAACTGTTGCCAAATCATCGATATGTCCCGTAACAAGATGACCTTCTAAACGTTGACCGACTTCTAATGAACGCTCAACGTTAAGTTGATCACCGTTATGCAAATTCTTAAAAACAGTTTTCTTATAAGTCTGAGGCATCATGGTTACAACAAAACTAGTTTCAGTAAAACTTTCAACCGTTAAACAAGTCCCATTAATTGCAATTGAATCACCGATCGTTAGCCCATTAGTAAAGTCTGCAGGGCACGAAACGGTTAGCTTAATTGTTTGCTTGTGTTTATCAATTTTTTTAATATGAGCATCCCCGCGAACTAGACCACTAAACATGTTTTAATTCACCTGCAATTCGTTCATTGTTGCCAAAGGCTGTTTTTTTAACATTTGTTAAAGGAACAGTTTCGTTTGGTACTAAACCTGTTACGCCTTCATCTCCAAGAAAGATCGGCGCCGTATATTTAATTACTTCATTAACAAAAATTTCATTCATAATTGCTTTTTCCAAAGTAGGGCCACCTTCTACATAAACTGACTGGATTTCTTTTGTACTCAAATAATCAAATACTTCTTGGATCTTGTTTGTTGTTAAATGAATAACTTTGATTTTAGAATTAATAAAGTTGTTTTTGGACATTTGCTTATTTTGAGTGAAAATCCAAGTGGGATTTGTATCACTTAATAAGCGAAGTCGTAAATGATTTAACAGCCGTCCGCGACGATCAATGATAATACGGATTGGCGGATAGTCGCTTTTGACATTAGTTCTTAAAACAGGGTTATCAATGATAGCAGTCGAAGAACCAATCATAATTGCTTGATAATCTGCACGTTCAGAATGCACTTGCTGATACACTGCTTGATTAGTGATTGGAGTTCGCTGACCGCGCATTGCAACTTTATTATCTAAACTAGTTGCTTCTTTGACTGTGATCCAGGGAAACCCATATTGGTAAAAATAGCTGTAGAACTTATTAAGTTTACTTGCGTCATCAGCTAAAACACCAGTAGTTACTTGAACTCCATTCTCTTGTAGTTTGGCAATTCCTTTTCCAGTAACTAATTTGTGTGGATCGATTTGTCCAACTACAACACGTTTAATCCCACTTTTGATAATTAAATCTGAGCAGGGAGGCTGTTTACCATAATGGTTGCATGGCTCAAGAGTGACATAGAGAGTTGAATTAAATAATTGTTCTGGGGTTAATTTTGAAATGGCATCGCGTTCTGCATGATTTTGTCCATAATGGTGATGATAGCCAGTAGCTAAAACTTGACCGTTTTTAACGATTACGGCACCAACCATAGGATTTTTCCATGTTTGATAGCGACCTTTTTTAGCTTCTTCTAAAGCTAAATTCATATAAAAATTATCTTTTTCCATTAAAATCACTTCCTCGTAGAACAAAAAAGAACCTCGAGTATTCTCGAGGTTCAGTAATAATATTCAAAGTCAAATAATCAAGGCAAACGCAAATAAGCGTTACTTATTGGTTATTATTCTTCTATCATCTAGACTATACTATCGGTACCGATTATCGGATTCCACCGCTTTCGCGGGTTGCGGACTTCACCGCCGGTAAGGAATTTCACCTTGCCTCGAAGAACATTTATTTAATTCAACTTTATCGTAAAACTGAACTAGCTAAATGTCAATAATTAATTTAAGCGGTTACAAACAAAAACAGATTAAAAGCCTGTAGTTATCGTAAGTTAATCAATTAAAATTATTTAACTGTCACGCTTTACTTACTTTTTAGAAGCAAATATAATAGCTAGAAAGAAATTAATTATGTTGAGGTAACGAATTATGAAAATGAATCTTGAAGGGAAACTAGCTTTAGTTACAGGTTCTACTAAAGCTATTGCGATTGAACTTGCTAAAGAAGGTACGAATGTCATTATTAATGGTCGTCAAAAAGTAACTGTTGATAAAGTAGTTGCTGAAATTAAAGAAAATTATCCTGATACCGACCCACAATCGGCGCCATATGATCTTTCAGATGCCAAGCAGCGCAAGGAGTTATTTGAAAGATTCCCAGATATTGATATTTTGGTCAACAACATGGGTATTTTCAAACCAATGAATTATTTTGATATTGATGAAGCTACTTGGCAAAAATTTATTGATGTAAATGTGTATTCAGGTAATGCCTTAGCTAAGTTTTATTTACCAAAGATGCTTGATCAAGACTTTGGCAGGATTATTTTCATTGCTAGTGAAGAAGCCATTATGCCATCAGGTGAAATGCCACAATATAGTTTAACTAAGACAATGAACTTATCAATTGCCAAGAGTTTGTCTAAATTGACTGCAGGGACACATGTAACTGTGAATACAATTATGCAAGGATCAACTCTTACTGAAGGTGTTGAAACGATGATCAATGACATGTATAAAGATTCTAATCTGCCAAAAGAAGAATGGGAAAGTGACTTTATGAAGAATCACCGCCCACTTTCACAAATTCAAAGACTAATTCGTCCAGAAGAAATTGGTCGCTTTGTAACGTTTGTAGCTAGTCCATATGCGTCATCATTTTCAGGTGAAGCACTTAGGCTTGATGGTGGATTAGTACCAACAATTTTTTAATTCTGAAATTTAATAACGTACAAAAAGATGTGAACTACTAATGATGAACAGTTCGCATCTTTTCTATAGTTTCTGATTTACTTTTTGAATTTGAGCTTTAACTTGATGGTAAATGCACAGCCAAATGATGACGTAACCAACTATGTAACAAATTGTAAAAACAATTAATGGCGTAAAACTCATTTCAACCCAATCATTGAACAGATAAAAGAAAAGATAATCTATGTAAATTACCACTGCATTAATCAAAGTAGCAATGCCAAGTGACAGCTTTTCTACTTTAAAGATTGCACTAATACCTCCGGCAATGAATGCTAGAATCAAACTAGAAAGAATATTTTTGTTGATTTCTAGAACTGAAGTTGGATTATAATGAATGGCTAAATAGTAAGCATAATAGAAAATAGTTAAAATAAACGGTCCAAAACCAGCAGCAATTAGACCTCTTTTGGTAAAATTTGAGATAAATTCTTTCATTTTATTTCAGCTCCTTTCGAATTTTGCTAAAGCAGCGCCTGGAAACATAATCGCTAAGTCCATTTTTCATAACAATGTTTACACCAGCAGTCTTAGTTTCTTCAAAGCGATCAATATATATTTTGTTAACGATTGAAGACTTATTAATTCGCCAGAAATTATTTGGTAATTCATTGGTTAATTGATAAATACGCTTGCGGAGATGATACCTTTTGTTGTTTATGCAGATTGCAGTAATTTTATTATCAAGTATCGTAATTATCACAATGTCTTCTAGCTGTAAAATCACATGATCCTTATCATCATAGCCAATGATTGAATTCGAGTTGCCATTAGTTAAAACAAATTTTTCTAAATTATCAGTAAAAATACTTTTTTGATGAACTTGTGCTTGAACTATTTCATTTTTGTGAGGATTAATTAATAGTTTGAATTTTATTTTTGACTCCTTTCAAGATAGATTATATTTGATGAACATGAAAATAGCAGAATTTTGTAGTTATCGGTAAATTTATTAGAATAATCGGTTAAGATGATTAGGTTCTATACACCCAAAAACTAGTGCATGTTAAATTAATGCACTAGTTTTTCTTACTTCTAATCATATTTGCTCCATTGATCTTGCAACTTTTCAATTAAAGGCATGACACGATTTTTATTTTGCTTTAAATAGACAGCATAAAATTTTTGATGGGCTACTTTATCTGATAAAGGACGAACAGTTCGATTATTAGGTAAATTCTTGCCCCATTGAGAATCTAAGCTAGTTAAGTTAGTGGTAAAGAAAGGAAGCACTGAATATTGTAAAATTTCGCTATATTCAGTTGATTCATTTTGAAAAATGACCTTGCTATCTGAGATTTCATCATGATAGATCTTAGTCCAAAAGCCAATTGGAGAAGGGCTTAAAATAGTTTTACCTTTAAGCTTCTTGAAGGATAATTCCTTATTTTTATTTAATTTGCATTCAGATTGAAGATTAACCGACATTGATTCTGTGCCTAGATAAGTTGAGGTAATATCACGGTCTTCAATTGGAAAGTTTATTAAAATGCAAGTTAGTTGATGTTCACTTAGTAGCTTTTCAAAATTATTTTCAACTAAATTATTCTTAATCTGGATATTTTTATCATGTAGAGATCGGAGGACAATTCCTGGTCCTGGAGCATTGAAGCCAACGACTAGGATAGTCTGGTCTTTATCAAACTGTTTAACTTTTTTAGTGAAGTCTAAATTATCGTTGATTAATTTCTTGGCTTCAAGTGCTGTATATTTCCCGGTTTCGCTTAAATAAAGTTTATTAGGTTTACGAATAAAAAGCTTCACGCCTAATTCTTCTTCGAGTTTTTTCATAGAATGTGTCACAGCAGGCTGAGTCAAGCCAAGAAATTCTGCGGTTTTAGCGATGGTACCATATTTAGCATATGCAACTAATTCTTCAAGTAAGCAATTTTCAATCATAACTACATCTCTGTACTATAAATTAAATTTATCCTAGCATTAAAAAATGTGAATTTTCAAGTATTAATTAACTCAATATAATCATTTATGAAAATTGAAGTTAGAAATATTGAAAGAAGAGTGACTTATGGCACGAGTAGTAATTTTAACAGGAAGTCCGCACTATGATGGCGCCTCTCAAAAATTAGCAGATAATTTTGAAAAAGGAATAAAAGAAGCTGGAAATGATGTTTACCGTTATGATGCAGGTTTGCAAGGTGAAAGCCAGCCACATTTTTTGCAATTAGAACATGCACTAGGCATGGAAGTTGGTATTCCAGATAATGATTTGATAGAAAAAGGAGTAATTCCTATTGGTGGTTTAACTTTTGATGGAATTTCTAACTCAATTAAGTAACCTAACGGGATGAAATTGAATAGTATGGGAAAGCCTAATAAGATGAACTCAACTTATCAGCAGATGACAGGTGTAAGAAAACTTTATATGAAAAAGCATGTAAAAGTTCTAAATATTGTGGGTGATGTTGGTGATAAGACGGATGGAAGAGTCGACAATATCTCGACTTTGTCACTCCAATACCTAGTTAGTGGAGGTAATAGTTCTTATAGAGTTTTAAAGATAAATGGTAAAAATGCACAACATTCAAAACTGCATGAAAATGCTCAAGTTGATCAAGCATTAATTAAGTTTTTATGGAATAAATATATCTATTGTAAAAGAATAAAACAGGTGCTATTATTACAGCATAATATTATTCAATGAAAGAAGGGTTTAGGTTGCGCTTTTAATCTTGTAATTAGCATCATAGTCCAAATAGTAATTTATATTATGGAGAGACTATGTACTTTTAGCAGGATTAAAGCCTAGGCCTTCGATTATTACAATTCATTTTCGTAAGGAGAGAGTCTATGCTTGCTAGAAGTATGGGCTCTTTTTGTGCGAGGTGGTTGGATGAGTAATCTTAAGATTAGTAGGTTATCTTTTGAATATGAAGACAGCAATAGATATATTTTTAAAAATCTTAACCTAGACCTTGATACTGATTGGAAACTAGGTTTGATTGGTCGAAACGGAAGAGGTAAAACTACTTTTTTAAACTTACTGCGAGGTAAGTATTGTGGAACTGGTCAAATTCAAGGTAATGCCAGCTTTTCATATTATCCTGTAAAAATTCAAAATTCTAAAAACATTACTTTTTATGAGTTACAAGATCAGGTTGCCTTTGAACAATGGAAGCTGGAACGAGAGTTAACTCTAATGAATTTAGATCCTGATTTATTATGGCAGCCTTTCAATACCTTGAGTGGTGGTGAGCAAACTAAAATTTTGCTAGCTTTATCATTTACAGATCAAGATTCTTTTCCTCTAATTGATGAACCAACTAATCATCTAGATGAGACAAGTCGTAAACAAGTAGCAGAATATTTAAATGGGCATGATCAAGGATATATTGTAGTCAGTCATGATCGAGATTTTTTGAATCAGGTAACTGATCATATATTAGCGATTGAAAATACAGCGATTCATTTGTATCAAGGAAATTATTCAACATATGAGGTAACTAAAAAAAGGCGAGATGATTTTGATCGTGAGAAAAATAAAAAACTTACAGAGCAAGTAAAAAAACTAAATCAAGAAAAGGTACAATTCCATAATTGGGCAGCTAAAATAGAGGCACGTAAGAAATTAGGAATGAAAACACAGCATATCATCAATCGTCGAACTAGATTAAATAAGGGAGCGATCGGACATCAAGCTGCAAAGATGATGAAGAAGTCGATTAATGCACGCAATCGCATGGATAAAAAGATTGCAGAAAAAGAAGGAATGCTAAAGAATATTGAAAAAGTTCCTACTCTGACTATGAATTTTCAGGCAGATTATCATCGTGAGATTTTGCAACTTAATGATCTTAGCTTGCAACTAAAAAATAGTAGAGAATTATTTAAAAACTTGACTTTGTCTCTGAATAATCATGAAATTATTGCTATTGAAGGTAAAAATGGTTCTGGAAAGTCAACATTAATTAAGTATTTACTGGGTATCTCTCAAAATCTAATTGCCAAAGGTAATTATGAGCTAATTGAAAGTTTGAAAATCTCTTATTTACCACAAGAATTTGTAATGTATAGCGGATCATTAAAAGACTTTGCTAAAAAATATCATTTGTCTTATGAAGCTTTGTTGAGCAATCTTAAGAAAATGGGATTTGCGCGTGCTGATTTTACAACTAGAATTGAAAAAATGAGTATGGGACAACAGAAACGAGTAGCTTTGGCTAAGTCATTGACAGAACCTGCTAATTTATATTTATGGGATGAGCCAGCAAATTATTTAGATGTATTCAATCAAGATCAATTAATTAAGCTTCTTAAGAGTGTGAAGCCAACGATGTTACTAATTGAGCATGATCCTTACTTCATTACATCGGTAGCTGATCAGCAGATTAAATTAACAAATTAACTAGGTATTTCTATAAAATAATCTTATTAGGAAAAGTAAAATTGTAAGATATATTGGTTGGAAAGTCCGATTATCATAGGCATAATAAGCTATAGAGGTGATAAACATGAAAAATGAATTTTGTCACGATAAAATGAAATGTCAGAAAAATTGTCCTTGTGCAGATAAGGATGGCATTTGCCACTGCAAAATGGTAAATAGTAAAGAATGTGTTTGCAAGAGTCATTGTAAGGAACAAGAAAAGTAACAAAAGAGCGCCAGTAGATTTAGTTTAAGTTTACTGGCGCTCTTTTAAATAAAAATCACATAATTTTGTTGCGTTTAACTGGAAAAAGAAATGAAATAACTGGAACTATTAAATAAAGAATCATTGCTAGTTTGGCATTGAATAATGACAGAATGATCAATATTACATTTAAAAATAAAGTAACCGTCATTTTTCTAATAAAGGAGCGGCTAATAATAATCCGCATGATTTGGGAATAGCGCGCAGTATTTTTAGCACCAAAATATTGAATTAGATATTCTAAGATTTTAGCAATTAAGAAGACAATCCCAAAATTGGCTACAGCGAAAGAAGAATTTTCAGCCATAATCCATTTAGTCATGACTGGCAGAAGTGACAAATCAGCTAGAAAAAAGAAGTCTAGAATAGCAATCGCTTTTGAAGGCTTAAAAATATAGTATGAAAAAGATAAATGTAGATCATACCAGAAATCTGCCACAATAAAAAAGGTGATTAAAAAGACAGCAATGTTGCTAATGAATTGCTGATAATGAATTTCATGCAGAGCAGGTTGAATTTCTAAAACAATAATTGTAATAATAATGGCCATCACTCCATCGTTAAAGGCTTGTAGATGTTCACGTAGGCTTTCAGGTTCTTTCTTTTGGGCCTCAGCTAATTCTTTTTTGACATTTTTTAATTTATCTTTTTCTTGGTCTGAGAACTGATTAAAATTGTGTTTTCTGGGATTTCGTGGCATAGTTATTCCTCCGATTAAATTAATGTGATAATCAATAATTACTTTAGCATAATTTTTTACAATCAAGCTAAAAATTGATTCTTACAAATTAATATCATAATTTGCTTTTTGGACAAATATAAAGCATGATAGACAGTAATCAAATATTAGGGGGGATTAGTTTGAAAAAAATAATAGCTAAGCCTGTTGGAATGTTTGAATTATTCTATGATTTAGTTTTCGTATACGCAATTTCTCGAATTACTGCAATGATTCATCATCATGTTAATGGCAGTATTCCTTTAGTTACTTTTCTTCAATTTTTATTGGTTGTAATTGTAGTAATGCAAATTTGGCTTTATCAAGTTATCTATTTTAACCGATATAGCAAAAACAGATTTTTAGATATTGGCGGTTTAGTTTTAAATATGTATGTAGCAGTTTATCTGGCTAACAATATTAATACTGAATGTCGATTTAGTATTCGTAATCTGTTAACATTGCTACTAATTTTTGCACTAGGAGTAAGTTACTTATGGGTTGTGATAAAATCTAAAATAGGTATTTCAATCTGCCTATTAATTTGGAATTTGTTATTTTCCTTAGAATTTTATATTAAAGGCAATAAAAATGAATTCAGATGATCAATTTATCAAGTGGGCGACAGATTTACAAAGTTTAGCTCAAGCAGGATTGCATTATGGTCATGATGTATTTGATCATGAGCGCTATGAAAAAATCCGTAAAATTGCAGGCGAAATGATGGCAGCTAGGACAGGACTACCTAAAGAACAAATTAAAACACTCTTTTTGGGTGATGAGGGCTATCAAACACCTAAGATTGATACGCGAGCAGCAATTTTTAAGGATAATAAAATTTTGCTTGTCCGTGAAAAAATGACTCAGGAATGGTCATTGCCAGGCGGCTGGAATGATTATGACCAAACTACAGCACAAAATTGTGTTAAAGAGGCATATGAAGAAGCAGGTAGAGTAGTTAGCCCCGTCAAAATTATTGCAGTCCAAGATCGTAATCATCATAATAAACCAATTTTGGCCACCAACATTACGAAGGTATTTTACCTATGCAAAGAAATTAGTGGTGAATTTAAGCCGAACGATGAAACTGATGCTTGTGATTATTTTGCATTAGATAATTTACCGAAGCTTTCACTTGGGCGAAATACTGAGGAACAAATTACCATGTGTTTTGCGGCAAATAATGATCCTAATTGGCAGACTCAATTTGAATAGAAAATTTGAAAAATAAATAAAAAAGTTGTTGACAACTATTATATTTTGATTAAAATAGTTATTAACAAATTTAATAAATCTGAAAACAAAGAGAAAGAAGAGTAATTTAGACTTAATTTACAGCGAGTCTCGTTAGGTGTGAGGAGATAAATTCTAAGTTTAAATGAAAATCACTTTCGAGTTCTATTTCTTAACTTAAAGTAAGAAGTAGTGGGAGCACCCATTATAGTGCCTACGTATCGTCAAGTAATTGACTGTACGTGAAAGGTATTGCTAGCAATAGTGATATAAATAAAGGGTGGTACCACGCTCAAAGCGTCCCTCAGTTGCAATTTGCAGCTGAGGGTCTTTTTTGTTTATCAGGGATATTTTGGAGGAGAGAAAATGACAGATCATACGTCGAAAAAACTTACATGGAAAAATTATCTCGTTGTTGCTTCCTTGCTGTTTGGATTATTTTTTGGGGCTGGTAACCTAATCTTTCCATTACATTTAGGACAACTAGCTGGAGCAAATTGGGGAACAGCTGCAATTGGCTTTTTGATCACAGGGGTTTTATTACCATTATTATCTGTATTAGCAGTAGCAATTACTCATGCAGCAGGAGTATACGACATCGGTAAGCCGCTGGGTGCCGGATTTGCAGTAGTATTTATGGTTTTAATCCATGCCACAATCGGACCATTGTTTGGTACCCCAAGAACTGCAACCGTTTCTTTCACAGTTGGTATTGCACCATTTATGCCGAAGAATATGCAAAGTTCCGCTTTACTTGTTTTCTCAGCTTTATTCTTTTTAGCTGCTTTTGCTTTTTCTTATCATCAAAATAATATCTTGTCTAACGTTGGTAAGGTATTAAATCCATTATTCTTGGCATTATTATTCCTAGTGTTTCTTGTAGCTTTTGCTCGTCCGTTGGGGAATCCACAAACTGCAGCAGTAACTGCTGCTTATAAGCATGGAGCATTAGTAAATGGCTTCTTAGAGGGCTATAACACAATGGATGCCTTAGCAGGCTTAGCCTTTGGGGTTACGGTTGTTACAGCTGTTCGTGGCATGGGACAAAAAGATGCTAAAAGTGTTTCAAAAGTTGTTGCTAAATCAGGTGTCTTGGCCGTTTTAGCAATCGGTTTTATCTACTTGTTATTGATCTTAATGGGTGCAATGTCACTCGGACGTTTTGCAGTTTCTGATAACGGTGGGGTAGCCTTTAACCAAATCGTTAACGTTTATGGCGGTGTCTTTGGTCAAGCTTTACTTGCATTCTTATTGACAGTTACCTGTTTGACTACCGCAGTTGGTTTGGTTGCTGCTTTTGCGCAAGACTTTCATAAGCATTTTCCTAAGGTAAGTTACCACGTTTGGTTAGCACTTAGTTGTTTGGCATCATTCTTAGCCGCTAACTTTGGTTTGGATCAAATCATTTCATGGTCAACACCGATGTTAATGTTCTTATATCCTTTATCCATGGTTTTGATCTTGCTATCAGTTTGTTCACCATTGTTTAATAAGGCAGGTGTAGTTTACTTTTTCGTAATCCTATTTACTGTTGTACCAGCTTTAGGCGATATGGTAGTTGCTTTTCCAAGTGTGGTTAGTCAAAGTTCATTTGGTTTAGCAGTGGCTTCACTTAGAAATCATTTACCACTTGCTAGCATGGGCTTATCATGGTTAGTGCCAGCACTGGTAGGTTTAGCAATTGGTTTAGTTGTATATCATGTTAGAAATAAAAAGACAGTATCGGTTTTAGAAGAAGACTAAAATTTGTGTATTTTAGATGAAGGCAGTGATTGCCTTCATTTTTTTGCTTCTGAGATGAATAGTTGTGAATAGACATGATAAAATTAAAATGAAATTATTTTAATAAGGAGAACCACATGCTTCAAGTACGATACGGTACTAACTTAGCACCAGAAATTAAAGAAAATAAGATTGATATTATTAAAAACGAGCCTTTTACTACTTGGGATGCAGGTATAATAAATATTCAAAAGCAAAAGTACTATTTATTAGTTGAAAAAGACACTAGTTTTCCAATTTTATTAACTAAACTTGATGCTAAGCTATTTAATGGTGTTTTTGCTAATGCGATTAAAAGCTATGACTTTATTTTGTTTAAACAGCAACAAAAATTAGTTTCAGCGGTAAAGTCCAAGCAAATGTCTTTTTACGATACTAAAAGCCAAGCTAGTTTAATGCTAGAAAAAATTCGTAAACTTATAGAGGATAATCAAAGCGAATATTTAAATTTGATTGATGTTGTAAAAGATGAAAAGAATATGGTAGATAAGCTAACTGTAATGTCAGCGACTATTTTTGCCTTGGATAGTCAGATTGGACAAAATTTTATTTCTAAGATGATTGATGAGGTTAGTACGTATTTCCCTATTAAGCCGCAAAAACCAAATCGAAGATATAAGTATGTTGACTTAGTGCCAAAATTTGAAGATTTCTCTAATTTTGAAAAATATGAAAATAAACCAGTAAAAGGCAATGAAAAGATCGTTGCTAAAATTAAAGAAAATAATCAAAAACTCATTGATCAATATGCTAAATACGTACCAGCAGGAATAGGATATATCCAACCTGATCAAATGCTGCCGGATTATCTAAATCATTATTTATTACGTAATAAGATCCATTTAGTTACTAATGATTTAGGAGAAGCAATTTCTTATTTATGGATTATGATATCTAACAATAAACTACATCCGCTAGAAATAGAGCAGATTACAAATACCTTGAAAAATTTCTATGTATTTTTGAGTAGAGTAGGTCTTATTCGTAAAACTGATAGTAAAGAAATAGGGATGAATATTGACTGGGTAACTGAAGAAATTAATTCATACTCCGATCAAAACCTGGATGAGGATTTGATAAACGATATGATAGAGGCAATTGAAGCAAATCCGAAAAAGATTTTGGAACTTGAAGATTTAGACTTGTCTCCTCAGGATTTGTCTAGAGTTTTAGAAGGCTTGCGAAGAGATCTTGAGAATCATGATAAAAAGCAGAAAACACGAAAAAAGGCAATTTTTGAAAATCAAACTCGCAATCGAGCTACCTATGAGATTAGAGTAAAACTAAAGTCTTTTAAACCATCTACTTGGCGTAGATTTATTATTAGTGGCAATACATCCGTGAAAACTTTAGAAGTTGCCATGCTAGATTTGTTTAATGCTGATTTTGGACATATGTTTGATTTGCTGAATAAAAAGACGCAGGAACGCTTTGAAAATGTAGAAAGTATCGCTGAAGCGGAAGATTGGGATCCGGCTACAGGCATAGATTATGAAAAAGCGAAGGTCTCATATTTTGAAAAAGGTGATAAGTTATTATTAACCTATGATTATGGCGATAGCTGGGAATTCGAAGTAGATATTAAGAACATTACTACTGATCAAGCAGCTCCTAAGTGTCCAAAAATACTTTCTGGAAAAGGTTATGGAATAATTGATGACATTGGTGGCGTATGGTCTTTGCAAGATTATTACGATACGCCTAAAGATAAAGTAGATCCTGAAATGATTGATTTGTTAATGGGTGGAGAAGCAATTGATTTAGATAAGTTTGATAAGGAAGAACTTAATCAAAGAATGGAACAATATAAGAACTAAAGAAAAAAAGATTACCTTAGCATATGTGTATGTACTGAGGCAATCTTTTTTAAATTTTACAGCAACTTTTTTAATTCATTTACAGCAGTATTATAATCGGGTTCATGAGTAATTTCATCAACAATTTCACGATAAACGATTTTACCGTTAGGCTCAAGAATCCACACACTGCGTGCTAGTATTCCAGATTCTGGTATTAGTAAGCCAGTAGCTTTACCAAAAGATAATTTTTCATCAGACATTAATTGCATATTTTTAACACCTTCAGCCGCACACCAATTTTGTTGGTCTTTGATGGTATTAGTTGAAATAGTTAAAAAGTTAACGTCAGGAAACTGATCCATTGTTTTGTTAAAAGTCTTAGTTTGAATACTGCAAACGGAAGTGTTGATGTCTGGTACAACGCTGATTAAAGTATTTTTACCTAACAAATTATCTTTAGTAACTTCTTGCTTATTTTTGTCTAAAACTGTAAAGTTAGGCATTTCATCGCCAACCTTAGGTGGTGTGCCAATTAATTCAACTTCTTTTCCTTTAAAAGTAACTTTCATGAAATTCCTCCTTTTATTATCTTTTAACTTAAATATAGCAAATTCAGTTCAATAACTTAAATATTTAGCTTACAGATATTAATTTTTAGGATTTTAAATTTTAGCATCCTGTATTTTGAATTTAACCACTTATTTAAATAGTGAATTCGGAAAGGAAGACTTTTTATGTTAATTGGAACTTTTAGCTTATTCTCAATAATGATGTTGTTAAATAATTGGTCTATCAATATTTGGACATTGTTTATTTTTATTCTTTCATACGTTGTTATTTGGATAACAATCAAGTTAACACAAAATCGCCAAATTAAGAAACGTAATAGCTAATTAATAATCTTTATTCATTCGCTTTATGCATAGCTAACTATTACCAATAAATATTTTTTATAATAGTTATTTTGATTTACGATTTTTATTTTTTAAATCATTTAACGAAATACTATTTTGGCTTGCAATGAGAGCATTATTTTTGCGAAAGAGAATTGCAAAAGATTCATTAGTAATTTGCGTCTCAATTGCAGAACCTTGAATTTGAGTAAAGAAGTCGCTATTGATAACTATTGCATCTAATTTTCCCTCATTAAATAGATTAACTAGTTCCATACTGTTAGAACTAGTTAATCTTTTAAATTGATTAAAATTTTCAGCAAAAATATCGGGCATCAGATGGGCACTTATATTATCAAATACCCCGACTCGTAAGGTGGTTATAGTTGGCTTTAGCGCAATTATTTCTTTTAAATCTTGAAGTATTTTATCTGACTTATTTTTAAAAGCAAGTCCAGCAGCAGTGAGGACAATACCATCAGTATTCCTAATAAATAATTTCTTATTGACAATAGCTTCTAGCTGTCTAATTTTTTTACTGACAGTAGATTGGTCTAGGTAGAGATAGTTGCTAGCTTGACTGAAGCTAGCAAATCTACTAACAACATCAAAAATATGCAGTAGTTCGAAGTTTAGTTTATTCATTTATGATTAACTCCTTATTTTGAGTAGAAATAATAAATCTATTTTAGCAACAAATGTAACTAAAATCCTTTTCTTAGTAAAGAATTAGATGTGAGTTTTACGTCAAATGATGAAATAGATATTTACTAGTATTTACTTTGAACTAAAGTCTCAAATTAGTAAAAAATATGTTTGATATCTAACAAATATAAATGTAAAATATGTTAGACATCTAACAAAAGGAGGACCTATATGGAACCGATAAAAAAGGTTATTAAGCAATCTTCCGTTCAAATAGATCGTGAACGAGAGACGTTTGCTAATACCTTGGGTATCACCGGCGTTCAAATGACAACTTTAGATTTTATTTCTAATCATCAAAATCAAACTGTTTCACAACATGAAATTGAAAAGGAACTAGATTTAAAGCGTTCAACGGTGACAATCATGATTCAAAGAATGGAGAAAAGAGATTTAGTTAAACGCGTTACTAATGCGGTCGATAAAAGACAGAAGGATGTTTCTTTAACTGCTAAGAGTAAATCATTTATTCCCAAGATAAAAGATTATATGCGTCAAGATGATCGAAAAGTTCGTAGTCATTTTACACAAGCTGAAATAAATACGGCACTAAAAGTTTTAAAATTTGTCAAAAATGGAACCAAATAATGAAAGAATATCATCAAAAGTGTTTGCAGCAGTAATTGCCACGGGATTAATGTCATTTTCTGGCGTTCTAGTTGAAACTTCAATGAATATTGCTTTTCCAACCTTGATGCGTGATTTTAATGTTTCAACCAATGTTGTGCAATGGATGACTTCAATTTATTTGCTTGCAGTTTCAATTATCGTGCCAATCTCTGCTGCATTAAAAAGTTCATATAAAACTAAAAGTCTATTTTTAACCGCTAATTTTTTGTTTTTACTTGGCTTAATAGTTGATGCTACTGCACCAATTTTTCCGGTGCTATTGCTCGGAAGAGTAATTCAAGGCATTGGTACTGGAATCGCCCTGCCATTAATGTTTAACATCATTTTAGAACAAGTGCCTAAGGGTAAAGTTGGTACTATGATGGGTGTCGGCAGTATGATCACTGGAATCGCACCAGCACTTGGGCCAACCTTTGGCGGAATCGTCCTACAGGCATTGAATTGGCGTTGGGTCTTTTGGTTTTTAATTCCATTGATTATTATTTCATTGTTATTAGGCATCTGGGGTATTGAACAAAAATCTGCTGTTAAAAAAGTTAAGATTGATCGCCTTAGCTTTATCATAATTGCAATCTTCTTTATTGGGATGCTGGTTGGCTTTAGCAACTTAGGAACAGGACAATTGGGTGCAACTGCTATTCCAATTTTGATTGCTTTATTAGCTTTAGCTCTGTTAATTTGGAGATCTAATCGAATTAAAATGCCAATTTTGGATCTAAAATTATTTAAAAATCATAGTTTTACAGGTCATATTATTGGTTTTTTCTGCATTCAACTAATATCTTTGGGCAATGCATTTTTATTGCCAAATTTCATTCAATTGGTTAATCATAATACTGCTTTTTTAGCAGGCTTGATTGTTTTGCCAGCAGGAGTTGCTGGTGCAATCATGGGTCCAATTGGTGGTCGGTTGCTAGATAATTATGGTGCACGCAAACCTGTTTTATTTGGTGTAAGTTTGATGTTGCTTGAAACATTGTTTTTTGCAGTATTACCTAATCAGATGAATAATATTTTTATATTGATAGTTTATATCATTTACATGGCAGGAATGGGAATGATATTGGGAGATGTTATGACTGATACTTTGGCAGTGATTGATGAGAGTGAAACTACTCAAGGCAACGCTATTCTAAATACTGCTCAACAATTTGCCGGTGCTGTCGGAACTTCAATTACTTCAGCAATCGTTGCTTCTAGTCAAAAAGGTACTAAGTCAGCTGATTTAACCAGAATCGGAACACAGCATGCATATATTTTTCTTTTATGTTTAGTTATTTTAATCATGGCTTTATTTATCAAATATGTTGGTAGAAGAACTGCAACTAAGTAAAGGATCACATATTCAAGATATTGCTTTTTCAAAAACTATCTGCTATTATTTTACTTACAAAAAGTAAGTGAAATAATTTAGGAGTTGATAAAAATGAATATTGAATTAGGTATCTCATCATTTGGTGAAACTACACCATTAGAAACAACAGGAAAAGCAATTAGTCATGATCAAAGAATCAGAGACTTATTAGAAGAAATCATTCTTGCAGACAAATTGAATATTGATGCATTTGCAATCGGTGAACACCATCGCAAAGATTTTGCTGTCTCAGCACCGGAAATCATTTTAGCAGCTGCTGCTTCGAAAACTAAGCAAATCCATCTTTCAAGTGCTACTACAAATCTACCAACAATTAATCCAATTAGAGTTTATGAACAATATGCAACAATGGATGCAATCGCACCAGGAAGAGTTGAAATCATGGCAGGACGTGGATCATTTACTGAGGCATTTGATCTATTCGGTTATGATTTAGAAAATTACGATGAACTTTTTATTGAAAAACTAGAAATGCTACTCAAAATGAACAAAGAAGAAATTCTCGATTGGCCAAAAGGAAAGTTTACACCTAGAGTTGATCATAAAGGAATTTATCCGCGCACTAAAAAGCCAATCCCTATTTCTGTAGCTACAGGCGGAAGCATAGAATCGACTATCCGAACTGCAGAGTTAGGTTTGCCAATCGTTTATGCGATAATTGGCGGTGATCCTTTGCACTTTAAACCACTAATTAAGTTGTACAGAAGAGTTGCAGAAAAAGTTGGCAATGATTTAACGAAGATGCCAATTGCTGCACACTCTTGGGGCTGGTTAAATCATGATAAAGACAAAGCAATTAAGGATTACTTCTATCCTACCAAATTGTTAGTTGATCAAATTAGTACGGAAAGACCGCAATGGACAGGGATGACATATGAACAATATCTTGAGGCAGTTGGAGAAAATGGAGCTATTTTTGTTGGTGATAGCGAGACTGTTGCAAATAAGATTATCAAAGTCATGGAAGAACTTGGGTTAACTCGCTTCTATCTTCATTTGCCAATTGCTTCAATGCCGCATGAAGATGTGATGAATGCCATTAGAATTTATGGCGAAGAAGTAGTGCCGAAGGTGAAGACGTATTTTCAAAAAAAGACTGAGCAAGATCGTCTTAAATTAAAGTGGAAGAATTAAATAGAGAGTAATAATATAGGGTTCAAGAGTCTAAATGACTTTTGAACCCCTTTTTCACTTTTAGAGATAAACCTAAGGAGGATGCTTATTATGATCATTCGCACCGTAACAATGGATGATTTAAATGAAGTAGTAGAACTGGAATCTGACGCATTTAAGATGACTAAAAAGCAAACTGAACAAGATATGATTGGTAGAATTGAGAATTATCCTGATACTTTTTTAGTTGCACAAGAAGATGGAAAAGTGATCGGTCATATTTTTGGTCCTGCTTTTAATAAACGCTATATTGAAGATGAATTATATTTTGAAAATCATCCTAATCAAAAAGATGATCGCTATCAAATGATCTTGAGTTTAGCGGTCTTGCCTGAATACCGCAAACAAGGCGTAGCGACAAAATTAATTGAAGCAATAGCGCAAGAGGGCAGAAAGCAAAATCGTCAAGCTATATCTTTAACTTGTTTACCGAAATTGATTAAATTTTATGAAAAACGTGGTTTTTATAATGAAGGCGAGACCAATGATGATATTCCAGATCCAACTGGTGTTACTAGCGTAAATATGGTAAGGACTTTGTAAAATGACGCAATTAACTGAAGAAATGTATGCAATTTTTGATCGGGATGAATTTTCTTTTAAAAAATTGAAATCGCAATATTCTGAAGATGAATTAGCGCAAATAAAAACAGATTTTAAAGAAATTTGGCAGACCTGGAAAGAAATAAACTTAAATGTTTATCAAAAATTACCACAAGATAAATTTGCTAAAGTTCATGTTGAAAGTTGGACCAATGGTTGGAACTTACGCGATCATTACTGGGCAGCTTATCGTTTGAATGCTTTAGCCGATAAAAGTCCATGCATCGGCGTGATGCTGGATAATAAGCAGCTGCAGGTTTATCTTATGTTTCAGCATTATAAGAGTGAAAAGCGCGGCGATAATCCTGAACAATACAATAAATTATTAACTGATCTTCCTGATTGGGCAAAAGGGCGGACAACTAATAATTGGTACTTATGGGATAAAAACGAAATGGAGTTTGCTGATCATTTATCCTTAAATGAGTATTTAACAGATGCTGAAAAACAGACTTCATTTAATAAGGAAGCAACTCAATCCAGTTTCCTATTAGGAAAATTTGCTTTTAGAAAGCAAGATCAAGTTGCAGATATGGAAAACTTCATCTTAGATGGTATTGGGCAGCTATTGCCGTTATATCGAAAGTTAGCAAATTAAAATACGTTAAAATTGTATTTTAAAGTGTTCATGCTACATAATAAAAGTAAATACTGCTGTTATTGTTTAATTGAAGGGATAACAAATGAATATTTATTCAATTATTGGCATGATCATTTTAGGTTTAGTTACCGGCACAGTAACTAGTATGATTGTTGCCTTAATTTTTGTCTTCTTAGGAATTGCCATGCTTGTTGTGCATTTAATTAAGTGAAATCTATACGTAAAAGTAATAAGGCAAAATAACAAATTGATATTTTTGGAATAAGTATTGCTGTGCTATATTGAAGGTGTTACTGCTCCATCATTGGTGCAATTGATCATAATCCTTCTGCAGGTACAGTTCTCCTTGATAAAAAATAAAACTAAATTCATCAACGTTATCTAATGATGATATAATGTCTGTGTTGGATTTTTTAGAAAAGAGATAAAAACAAAAATGAATACAATCGCATTTAACCAACAATTATCAGATAAGTTGAACGAAGAACTTAATCCAGAATTGTTCTCTACTCCAGGTAAGGGTGAGATTACAGTTGTTGCTAATGAAAAGAAAGACTTACGTGAGTACCGTATTATTACTAAGGATAATAAAGTAGTCGATGTAGTCGATGCATATGATGCAGATCATGATGCAGCTTATCAAAAGATGATGGATTTCTTGAAGAATTACCGTTAATAATTGAATTAAACTAATGGGCTAGAAGCTTGATAATGAGTTTCTAGTCTATTTTTTTGCCAATTTTTCTTAAAGGATTAGCTAGATGTAGTAATAATTTTGCCGTTCAAGTTATTTTTTTAACCACTTAGTAAAAAGTGATTGAATATTAAAAAAATAGCAGTAATATTAAACGTAAATAAGATATTTTTAATATTTTAATTTGCTTGGAGATGAGACAAATGAGTATTACAGGGATTTTTAAGGTCAATAAAGCTAAATTCATTTTAATTTTTCTAATGGTTATAATTGGTACGACCGTTGATGCTACTTCGCAATATTTGATGACCCCGGCCTTTAACCAGCTAAAGAAAATGAATTTATTTGGCTTTATTATTTTTATTTGTTTGGCTATTGGCTGTGATCTAGTTAGATTAGCCTTGATTACTAGTTCAGATTACTTATACGGAAAGCAATCACAATCTTATTTGCATCAAATTCGTGTAAAAATTAGTCGCTACTTTTTTAAAAATGAAATTGCCCAAACTGCTAAAGTGCAAAATGAATTGGTTGCCAATCTTGATCAGCTAACACAGAATTATTTAAAACCAATCAAAAACGGTTTTATGTACTTGTTGTCTGTGCTTTTCTCAATTGGAATTTTGTTTTCATTTAACTGGCTTTTAGTAGTAATGACGGTGATTTTAACTGCAATTTCATTATTTTTGCCTAAAACTTTTGAAAAAATGACTTCATCGGCCACAATAAAGGTTACTAAGAAAAATGAAAAGTTCTTAAACACTTTAGCCAAGTGGATGAGTGGCCTGGATGAATTACGAAGATATGCCAGTTTTAATATATTTAGTGAATCAGTTAACCAAAGCGCAGACGAATATAAAAAAGCAGCTATTCATCAAGGAGCAACTATTGCTATTGCAGATATGATCACCTTTGTAGTTAATATTGTGGGACAAATGCTCTTGATGGTTTTATGTGCTTACTTATATTTGCAAGGACAAATTGTTTTTGGTGCGGTAATTACTACTATTCAATTTAGTTCAACTGTAATGAATGGTGTTTCAGCATTTGTAACGGAATGGAATTTAATTAAATCTACCAAGGATTTGAATAAGGAAATTACTAATCTTCAAGCTCCAGTAAAAATAGCTCCAGATCAGCATCAAGTTAAGAAGATTAACAGGCTAGAAGTAAAAGATCTGGCCTTACAATTCAAAAATGGTGAGTATTTATCTTACCCAGATTTTACAGTTAAGCAAGGTGAAAAAATCTTGCTTACTGGTGATAGTGGAACTGGCAAGTCAACTTTATTTAAATTAATTTTAGGTAAATTAACGCCCAGCCAAGGTGAGATCAATTTTTTTGATCATAATGGTCAAAAATTAAATTTTGATCTTGATGAATTAGGCTATATTGCTCAAGATAATACCTTGTTTCCTGACACAATTGCTAATAATGTCACGATGTTTAATAGTGCTTTAAATAATCAAATTTCAGGTGTATTAGATCAAGTAGGTTTTACCAAGGATTTGGATAAGATGTCTGCTGGACTTAATAGTCAAATTGATTTGGATAAAGGAAATTTATCTGGAGGACAAAGGCAGAAGCTTGTGTTAGCCAGAGCTTTGATTCATCAATCACCTTGGCTATTGATCGATGAAGGGACTAGTGCAATTGACAGTGCTGGGACGAAGCAAGTATTACAAAATTTATTGAATACTCCAAGTACTGTAATTATGATTGCGCACAATTATTCTACAGAATTAGTTTCAATGTTTGATCGACAAATTAAATTGACTAATCGAGGTGACGCTGATTGAGTTTCAAAGGCTTTATTAAAACTAATTATTTAAGATTTATTTACATTAATATTTTATCAGTTATTTCAGGTGTCGCTGCTATTGGTGCAGGCTACATTCAAATGTACTGGCTGACTTATATCAAAGATCGTGCTTGGGTGAAGATTTTACTTGCGACGGCTTTAATGGGGATTTTATATTTAGCTGCTCAAGGGATGATCTATTATATCCAATTTGTAATTCGAGTGCAGGAAGAAGAATATAATAAAAAGGTGCGCGCTCGTTTGGCTACACATTACTTTAGAGATGGTCAAAATCATCAAGTACCGGCCGTGCAAAATCGGATGACTAATGATTTAGAAATGATTAGAAAAAATTATTTTGATTGGTATCCAATTGTGCCGTTCTATGGCTCAATGTTTGTTGCGGCCTTGGTGGCTCTACTTACGATTAATTGGTCAATCTTTTTGACTAGTGTAGTGATTGATATTGTTTCTTACTTTGTACCTAAATTAGTACAAAAGAAAATGGAACAAGCAACTAATAATGTTTCTGAGCAAAATAAGCATTATCTAGATGTTTTAGCTAAATGGTTCTCTGGCTTAGAAGAATTAAGAAGATATTTTGCTGGTGCTAAGTTATTTCAGATAGGTGAAAAAACTTCAAGTAAAGTAGAACAGGCTCATGTTAAACAAACGGCTGCTCAACAGCAATTAATTATTTTGAATGGGATCTGTAACATGGTAGGACAAATAATCCTGTTGTCTTTGACGGCTTTTTTGATCACTAAGAATTTAGTGATTTTTGGTGCAATTATGTCTGTCCAAAACTTTGCAGCTAATATTTCGATCGGCTTACAACAAACAATTCAGGCATTAAGTTTTATGAAATCGTCACAGGATTTAATGAAACAAGTTGATGGTGATGCTACTGTGATTGAAAAAGTTAAAGCTGGCCAAGAAGAGACACCAGTAGCATTTTCAACAAAAGATTTGGCTTTGCAGTATCCTAATGGTGAAAAGCTTACTTTTCCTGATATTGCAGTTAAACCTGGTGAAAAAATCTTATTAACAGGAGATTCAGGCGCGGGTAAGTCTACTTTATTTAAATTAATTTTAGGTGAACTTAAACCTAGTGCGGGCAAAGTTGAATTTCAAAATAGTCAAGGAGAGGTGATTGAACCTAATATGTCAAGAATTGGCTATATTCCACAAGAACCTAACCTTTTTCCTGGCACAATCAAAGAAAATATTACGATGTTCAATGATCAACTTGATAATCAAGTTGATCAAGTGATTGATGAAGTTAATTTTGTGGCTGATATTAAAAAGTTTAAAGCTGGCGTTGATGAAAAAATTGACTTGGATGATTTGAATATTTCTGGAGGTCAACAACAAAAGATCGTATTGGCAAGATCGAAGATCCATGGTAGTGACATTATTTTGATTGATGAAGGAACTAGTGCAATTGATCAGACAGCGACTATGGATATTTTACAAAAATTATTAAAAAGCAAGACCACAATTATCTTTATTGCTCACAATTTTAATAAACAGATGCAGGAAATGTTTGATCGCGAAATTCATTTAATAAAAGAATAAAAAATCAATTAGAGAAAAGACTCCCAAATATTAATATTTTTAATTTGAACCTTGACAAAATGTTGATTTAACCAGTAAATTAATTGCGGGTTATTAATTAGGATAGATTAATTATTGGAGTTGTGAAAATTGAATAAAAAATCTAAAGCTCCTCAACTCAAACGAACAATGACAGCAGGCCAAATGGAGATGATCTCTCTTGGCGGTGCTATCGGTGTTGGTTTGTTTATGGGGTCAACCTCGACTATTAAATGGACCGGTCCGTCAGTATTATTAGCCTACATGTTTGTGGGGTTGATTTTATATATTGTAATGCGGGCATTAGGTGAGATGCTTTATATCAATCCAGGGACAGGTTCATTTGCTGATTATGCAACAGAATATGTGCATCCCTTAGCCGGCTATTTAGCGATGTGGGCCAATGTCTTTGAATATATTGTAGTAGGAATGTCCGAAGTAGTCGCGGCAACTGAATATCTGAAGTATTGGTGGCCGAATATTTCGGCGCTGTGGTCGGGGATCATCATTATTGCCTTTTTACTACTAGCCAATTTAGCTAGTGCTAAGGCTTATGCATCACTAGAATTTTGGTTTGCCATGATCAAAGTAATAACGATTATTTTAATGATTATTTTAGGCTTTATCGTTATTTTCTTTGGTGTAGGTAATGGCGGCCACCCAACTGGCTTTAGCAATTTATGGTCTCACGGTGGTTTCTTTACTGGCGGAATAAAAGGATTTTTCTTTTCAATGTCAATCATTGTTGGTTCATATGAAGGAATCGAGTTATTAGGTATTTCTGCTGGAGAAGTAGCCAATCCACAAGAGGCAATCGTTAAAAGTGTTAAGTCAGTTTTGTTTAGAATTCTAATTTTCTATGTCGGAGCAATTTTTGTCATTGTAACGATTTATCCTTGGGATAAATTAGACAGCCTAGGTTCACCATTTGTAACGACTTTCGCTAAAGTAGGGATTACTGCGGCTGCTTCAATAATTAACTTCGTTGTTTTAACGGCTGCTCTTTCTGGTGCTAACTCAGGGATTTATTCTTCCAGCAGAATGTTGTTTAAGCTGTCTCATGACCACGAAGCACCGGGAATTTTTAAGCATATTTCTAAGCGAATTGTACCTGATCGTGCAATTATGGGGATTTCTGCTGGTATTTTTATTGGTTTTGTCTTGAACGTAATTGCTTCACAATTTAATCATTCAGCTAGTGATTTATTTGTAATTGTCTTCAGTTCATCTGTTTTACCAGGAATGATTCCTTGGTTTGTGATTTTATTAGCTGAATTAAGATTTAGACGGCATAACAAAGAAGCGATGCAAGATCATCCATTCAAGTTGCCTTTATATCCATTTTCAAATTACTTTGCCTTTGCAATGTTGATAATGATTGTAATTTTCATGTTTATCAATCCTGATACGAGAATTTCAGTTATCGCAGGGGCATTAGTCTTGATTGTGGCAACAATCGTCTACTTAGTTAGACACAAAAATGAATTTAAGAAAAGTAATTAAGGTGATTATTCACCTTTTTATTTTTATCTAAAAACACTAAATCTATGGTTTTTCATTATCTAACATACAAGATCTATGGTATCTTAAAAGAAATGATTTTTGAAAGGTGAAAAATAATGGCAATTCTTGAACAACCATATTTGGATTTGTTAGAAAAAATTATGACTGAAGGACACGATAAGGATGATCGAACTGGTACTGGGACCAGATCATACTTTGGTGCACAAATGCGGTTTGATTTAGCTAAAGGCTTTCCGCTTTTAACGACTAAAAAGGTGCCATTTGGTTTGATTAAAAGTGAATTGTTGTGGTTCTTGCGTGGCGATACCAATATTCGCTTTTTGCTAGAGCATAACAATCATATTTGGGATGAATGGGCCTTCAAAAATTGGGTTCAAAGTCCTGAATATCAGGGTCCTGACATGACTAATTTTGGTTTGCGTAGTCAAAGTGATCCAGAATTTAATCAAGTTTATCAAGCAGAAATGAAGAAATTTGATCAGCGCATTCTTGATGATCCTGCTTTTGCCCAGAAATATGGCAACTTAGGTGATGTCTATGGGGCACAATGGCGTCATTGGGAAAAGCGGACAGGCGGTTTTATCGATCAAATTGCTGACGTGATTAAGCAAATTAAGGAAACGCCAGATTCTCGTAGAATGATTGTCACGGCCTGGAATCCGGAAGATGTGCCAACTAGTGCTTTGCCACCATGCCATGTCATGTTCCAATTTTATGTAGTCGATGGCAAAATTAGCGTGCAGCTTTATCAAAGAAGTGGTGATATGTTTTTAGGCGTGCCATTTAATATTGCTTCATATTCGCTGCTCTTGAACATGATTGCGCGTGAAACCGGCTTAAAAGTGGGTGAATTTGTACATACTTTAGGGGATGCACATATTTATCGCAACCACTTTAGCCAAGTAAAGGAATTGCTGAGTCGGACGCCATATGATTCACCTGAATTGTGGCTTAATCCTGAAAAAAAGCACATTGAAGACTTTGAAATGAAAGATATCAAAGTGCTGAATTATCAGCACCATGGCACGATCAAGGCACCGGTTGCAGTTTAGGAGGTCTCAATGTTAAGTTTTGTTTGGGCTGAAGATCAGCAGCATGGTATTGGCATCGATGGCCATTTGCCTTGGCATCTGCCGGCTGACTTGAAGCATTTTAAGGAAAAGACCATAGGTCATCCGATCATCATGGGGCGAAAAACCTTTGCGAGTTTGCCTCACTTGTTACCAGAGAGAAAACATATTGTTTTAACTCATCGTCAAGAATTAAAGCAAAAATATGCGGGTAATGAGCAAGTGAGGATTGTGTCCACATTAGCTGAATTAAATGAATATCTTCGTCAACATCAGACTGAAGAAATCTGTGCAATTGGTGGAGTTTCAATCTTTAGGGCGTTACTTGATCAAGTTGATCTTTTAGAAAAAACAGAGATCAAAGCTAATTTTAAAACTGATACAGTGATGCCAGCGATTAACTATGATGATTTTGAATTAGTTAGTCGCGAAGAGCATCATCATGATGAAAAGAACAAGTATGACTATACTTTTTTAACTTATCATAGAAAAAATAAATAGTTGTTAAAAAGTCTCGCAGAGTTGCGTGGCTTTTTTATTTTTTTGCTATAATGGATGAAAGTATTTTCAGTATAGGACAGAAAATTATGACAGATAAACAAATAACGGGATTAACTCAAGCTGAAGTTGATCAAAGAATTCAAAATGGACAGGTTAATCAAGCCATTGATGACCAGTCCAAAACAGCTACTCAAATAATTCGAGAAAATGTCTTTACTTATTTTAACTTGATTTTTGCTATTTTGGCTGTGCTATTGGTGTTTGTTGGTGCCTGGAACGTTACCAGTGATTGTTTTAAACACGATTATCGGTATTGTGCAGGAGCTTCGTGCTAAAAAAGTTTTAAGCAAGTTAAACGTGATGAATGCGACGGAAATTATCGCGGTGCGTGATGGGCAAGAAGAAAAAATTCCCATCGAAAAATTGGTTCAAGATGATGTCATTCTTTTACAAACTGGTGACCAGATTCCAGCTGATGCGCGGGTAATCTCAGGTGAGCTGCGGGTTAATGAAGCCTTGTTGACAGGTGAATCTGATGAAATCACTAAGACTAAAGACGCAGAATTAATGTCAGGTTCTTTTGTAGTTTCCGGTAAGGCTTATGCCGTCTTAGAAAAAGTGGGTAAAGACTCATATATTTCTAAATTAACGATCGAAGCAAAGGCAATGGGCAGTGTTGAACAATCTGAAATGGTGCGTTCAATCAATCGTCTGGTTAAATGGGTCGGCATCATCATTATTCCGGTGGGAATTGCCCTATTTAGTCAGAGTTTCTTTTTGAATAATATTGGACTCAAGCGTAGTATCACTTCCATGGAAGCTGCTTTAATTGGGATGATTCCAGAAGGGCTATATTTATTGACTACGATTGCCTTAGCTCTAGCTGCTATGCGATTAGCGCGACAAGAAGTAATGCTGCACGATATGAAGAGTGTTGAAACTTTAGCCCGAGTAAATGTCCTTTGTGTAGATAAAACGGGAACAATTACCGAACCGAAGATGGCCGTAGAAAAAGCTGTTAGTAGCAAGAATTTTACTGGTGATTTAAGTAGCATCATTGCGGATTTTGCTAAAAACATGCCAGCTGATAACGCGACGATGAAGGCGATTCAAGCCTATTTTAAAGATGGAACTAAAACGGCGGATAGCATTTTGCCTTTTACCTCAGTCAATAAATATTCTGGTGTAATTTTTGGCAATCAGACAACTTTAATTGGTGCGCCTGAAATGGTTTTGCGTGATCAATTTGCGCAATATCAAACTGAATTTGAAAAATATGCGGCAGAAGGCTACCGGGTGTTGATTGCGGCTAATTATCCTGACGTATTAACTGAAGATAATTCCGCCTTAAAGGAAAATGTACAAGTTCTCGGTTATATTTTATTGTCGAATCCAATTCGTAAAGAAGCCAAGTCAACTTTTCAATATTTTAACCAGCAAGGTGTTGATATCAAGGTTATTTCTGGGAATAATCCGGTAACCGTTGCTCGAGTAGCTAAGCAAGCTGGAATTAATGGGGCAGATAAGTATATCGATGCGCAAACCATTAAAGATGGTGAATATGAGCAGGCCATGCAAAACTATAATGTCTTTGGCCGGGTTAAGCCTGATCAAAAGCGAAAGTTTGTCGTTGCTTTGCAAAATCAAGGTAATACCGTAGCCATGACTGGTGACGGAGTTAACGATATTTTAGCGATGAAAAAGGCGGATTGCTCAATCGCTATGGCTTCTGGTAATAGTGCTGCAGTGCAAGCTTCACAAGTGGTTTTGCTCGATTCTAATTTTGCTAAAATGCCGTTAGTGGTGAACCAAGGCAGGCAAGTAGTTAATAACATTCAACGTTCAGCCAGCTTGTTCTTGGTGAAAAATATTTTTTCATTCTTGATGGCCATCTTCTCTTTGATTATGACAATCAATTATCCGCTGCAGCCAGCCCAGATCACATTGATCTCTGCATTTACAATTGGCTTGCCGTCGTTTTTATTGGCCTTAGAAAGCAACCACAAGCGAATTCGTGGAAAGTTTATGCCAAATGTTTTAGCTCGGGCAATTCCAGGGGGCTTAACAGATTGGCTGGCAGTTGCAATTTTAGTCATTGCAGGGGCCTCTATCTCACTTGATCATGGTCAGGTAGGCACGACAGCGACTATGTTGCTAGTCTTAGTTGGTTTTATGGTGATGTATCATATTTCGGCACCAATAAACAAATTTAGACTTGCTGTTATGGGCTTATCAGTTATCTGTATTATTGGCTCAACTATCTTTTTCCCAAGATTGTTCTCATTGACAATGCTTAATAACAAATCATTATTTATTTTGGCGGTCTTATTCTGTGCGGCAGTGACTATCTTTAGATGGTTATCTAAAATTTTGGATGGAATCGCCGAAGTGTTGGTTGTCTTTGATCAAAAAGGAAAGAACATGACTTTTGTGGAATTCAAGGAAGCATATGATCGTGGCAAAAATAATGTGAAATAAGAAGATAATGAAAAAGCCAGAGTTTTGCTCTGACTTTTTTACTACCTTAATGATTTTCGATATCCAGCAGCTTGTGCGGCAGCTTCACTGTTGAAGTAAACTGCATTAGCTGATGACATATGATAATTTTGCCCATTCATTACATGGTAGATCTTACTGCGACGATTGCCAACGACTCGGTGTTCTGCAGTGGATACAGTACCTTTGATATGGTGAATGGTTCGTTTCTTGGTTACTCGAGAAGTGGATCGTTTTCTAGATTTTACATGTTTAGCAATAGTACTAGACCCATGTTTAACCTTAGAAGTACCGGTCTTGTAATTAAGCAACATACCAGGTTGCTCATTAAAAATGTAGACATTAAAGCGAGGCCCGTTTTTGCTAGTTGCTTCGGCTTCCATTTCAACGCCGTTAGCTAATAGGTCATTCCCTTTAAATATTGGAGTAACCCGATAGCGGACATAGTTTTTGCTCGAACTACGTAAATATTCAGCAACCTCATTTTCATATTTAAGCATATCCGGATCATTTAATTCACGCGTACCGGTAATCAAATTGCGTGGATTGTTGTTTTGACCAGTCAACTGATAGCCGATTAGATGGCACCGATTATATAACCAACCACTAGCGATTCGTTTATTATGCCAGCCGGTCGGATTCCAAGTTAAAGCCGCACGCTGACCATGTGGCATTAATCTTTTATTTAGTAAAGCATTAGCAGCATGGGCTCGGTTCAAATAATCTAATTGGCTATATTTTTGCCATGGACCTTTTTTCTTGCTCAATGTACTCTTAGAAAACTGCGGCTGATCATGATCAACTGTCACAATTTCTTTGTTGTGGTATTTCAAATTGACCAATGCTTTATCTGAAACAGCATAGACGGTTTGATTGTTGCATGGGACATTAGTATTAGCAAAAGAAATGAATCCAATTGCTGCAGCTAATGAGAGAGCAAAACTTCGAAAGCGATTTTTCTTCATTTTTTCTCCTTAGCAAAAATAAATTATTTAACTATATCTTAATTATACAATGAAATCGCTTTTATCTAATAAAAATTAAAAAAGATGTTGACTAGATTAAAAGAAGATGATAACTTATTTATAACAAATCAAGAAAACAACATCTTGAAGGACTGAGTAACTAGAACTTCTATTGATAAAGAGAGCCAGCGTGGTGGTGAAAGTTGGCAAATAGGAGCTAGTGAATATGGGTTTGGAACGATGACCGGTGGTGATATTTAGCTATCGGCGGGGCTGCATCCGTTAACAGTGCAGGCTATTTTTTGATAGCCAGTGAGGTTGATTACGTAAGTAATCAGCGAATTAAAGGTGGTAACGCGAGCACTCGTCCTTTTGGGATGGGTGCTTTTTTATTTTTATCAAAGTAGGAGTGTATTTTATGAGAAAACGGAGAAGAAGAAATACCATTATTTGGACGATCATTGGGATACTGATCGTGATTGCAGGTTGGTTTAGTTTTGGTCCTGGAATTCCCAGTCAAAATCAGGCAAAAACTGTTACAGTCGGAATCGTTGGGGAAAGTAAAGCCGAAGCCGCAATTTGGAAGTCAATTGCTAAAACTGCTAAGGAAAAATATGGTATTACCTTAAAAACTAAGAACTTTACGGATTACAACCAACCTAACAAGGCCTTGAAGTCGGGCGATATTGACATGAATGCTTTTCAACACTATGCCTTCTTAAAGGATTGGAATAAGGCAAATCACGGTGGCGTTGTCGCCATTGGTAGAACCTACATCGCACCGATCAGACTTTATTCACGCAAGTATCATAAATTGAGTGACTTACCTGATGGTGCCACGATTGCAGTGCCTAACGATGCTACTAACGAATCAAGAGCACTGTTTGTTTTGAAAAATGCCGGCTTAATTAAGTTGAAGAAGGGTAAGACCTTAGTTACTGTAGCTGATATCACCAGCAATCCAAATAACTACAAGATTAAGGAAATCGGTGCTGAACAAACTGGTCGAGTATTGAATTCAGTTGACGCTTCTGTAGTAAATAATGATTATGCTGGTCCTGCTGGCTTGACTGATAAGCAAACGATTTACATTGAACCAATTAACAAAGATTCAAAACAATGGATTAACATTCTTTGTGTCAAACAAGGCAAACAAAAGGACAAGCTTTACCAAGATGTCGTCAAGGCCTACCAAACTGCAGAAACTAAGAAGCTAACTAAGAAATACTATGGCAATACGCAAATTGCAGCCTGGGACGTTAAGTTGAAGTAAGGAGGATCAAAAATGAGTATTGTTGAATTAAAAAATGTAGAAGTGGCCTTCCCTCAGAAGAAGGGCGAGCCAGTTAAAGCAGTGAATAATGTTTCTCTTTCCATTGAAAAAGGCGACATTTATGGAATTGTAGGTTTCTCTGGTGCCGGTAAGTCAACTTTAGTTAGAACGGTCAATCTTTTACAAAAACCAACTGCCGGTAGTATTACCGTTGATGGCACTGAATTTGTTAAAGACGGCAAGCAGGTGATTTCTAATAAAGAATTGCAATTAAAGCGCAGAAACATCGGAATGATCTTCCAGGGTTTTAACCTATTAAATGAAACGACTGTATTAGAAAATGTAGCCTTTGCCTTAAAACATGAAAAGTTGAGTGATGAGGAATTAGAAAAACGGTCATTGGAATTGCTTGATCTGGTTGACTTAAAAGATAAGGCTGACTTTTATCCAGCTGAATTATCTGGTGGGCAACAACAAAGAGTAGCGATTGCTAGAGCTTTGGCTAATAATCCAGATATTTTGATCTCTGATGAAGCAACCAGTGCCTTGGACCCACAAAATACGCAACAAATCTTGGACCTGCTTAAGCGTTTGAACAAAAAGTTCCACTTAACGGTCATCTTAATCACGCACGAAATGGATGCCGTTAAGAAGATTGCCACTAAGGTCGCCGTCATGGAACACGGCAATGTGATTGAAGACGGCAGTTTGCGAGATGTCTTCTTACATCCTAAGCAGGATTTAACCAAGAAGTTTGTTGGTGGATCACTTGAAGCGATTTCTACTTTGAATTCATTGGCGCTTGATAAGCTTGGCAAAAATGAAGCAATTTATCAATTAGTTTACAGCGTAGCTAATGTGACTAAATCAATCATTATTGAATTGTATAAGCAAATTGGCGTAGAAGTTTCAATGCTTTATGGGAATGTTGAACTTTTGAATGAAGAGCCAATTGGTACTTTGGTGGTATTGGTGAAAGGCGATCCAGCTAAGCAAAAGCAAACACAAGAATTTTTGGCTAAGCAAAATGTGACATTTACACGTTTAGATGAAAAGGGGAATGTATATCATGATTAGTTTCTTAAGTAAATATTTACCCAATGTTGTTCAACTTGGCTGGGGCGGAGACGCTGGCTGGGGCACTAGTATTTTTCAGACCTTATTTATGACTTTTTGGTCAGCTATCTTTGGTGGCATTCTTGGTATTATCTTTGGCGTGATTTTAGTTTTAACTAAGGATGGCGGGATTCGGCCCAATAAATTCTGGTACAATTTCTCAGATAAGCTAGTTTCAATCTTCAGAGCGATTCCGTTCATTATCCTGCTTGCCTTTGTTGCACCAGTTACTCAAAAAATTGTAGGTACACAGATCGGAATGAAGGCAGCCTTAGTACCATTAACTTTAGGCGTATTTCCATTTTATGCTCGTCAGGTGCAAGTTGCTTTAGAAAGTGTTGACCCAGGTAAGGTTGAAGCCGCAGAAAGTTTGGGCTCAACTGCGCGTGATATTATCTTTGATGTTTATTTAAGAGAATCTCGCTCAGAACTGATTCGTGTTTCGACGGTGACGATTATTTCTTTGATTGGTTTGACTGCAATGGCTGGTGCTGTAGGTGCCGGTGGTTTAGGTAATACCGCTATTTCATACGGTTATAACCGATTCAATAATGATGTTACTTTAGTAGCTACTGTATTAGTAATTATTTTGATTTTTATCGTTCAAATCATTGGTGACTTCTTTGCTAAAAGAATGAATCACCAGTCTAGATAAAACTATGATCCAGGAAAAATCCTGGGTCTTTTTTTGGAATGAAATTGAAAAAGAAAGCCTTTACAGGTATTATAAATGGTGATTGATAATTAACGCAAACCTTATAGAGCTTAATAAGGAGGAATATAATATGAGCGAAGAAGAATACCGTGTTGAAAGTGACACTATTGGTCCAGTTAAGATCCCTAAAAATGCTTTATGGGGCCCTCAAACTGAAAGAAGCCGCAATAACTTCCCAAGTGGTGAATTGATGCCATTGCAAATTATTCGAGCATTTTTACACTTAAAGAAGGCAGCTGCAGAAAGTAACGTTGAAGTTGGCGATGAACCAAAAGAAAAAGGCGAAGCAATTGAAGATGCAATTGATCATTTGCTAGCTTTAAGCGATACTGACTTGCGTAAGGACTTCCCACTTCATGTTTTGCAAACCGGTTCAGGTACTCAAAGCAACATGAACGTTAACGAAGTTGTAGCTAACTTGGCTAATAAATTGCACCCAGGTTTAGATATTTTGCCTAATGATGATGTTAACCGTGGTCAATCATCTAATGATACTTATCCAACTGCAATGAATATTGTTGCCGTTGAAGCATTGGACAAGTTGGAACCAGCAATTCAACACTTAATTGATGAATTAGTTGTTAAAGAAAAGAAATATTGGAAGACTGTTAAAGTTGGTCGAACCCACTTACAAGACGCAACGCCTTTGACTTTTGGTCAAGAATTATCTGGCTATATTTCTGCTCTTAAACATGACTTATCATATATTCGTGAATTGAAGCCAACTCTCTACGAATTAGCTATTGGTGGGACTGCTGTAGGGACTGGCTTGAATGCAGCACCGGGAATGACCGAAAAAATTGCTGGTAAATTATCAGAAGTCTATGGTCATAAATTTGAAGTTAAAACTAATAAATTCTGGGGCTTAGCTCACCATTCAGGTCTTGATGTAGTTCATGGTGCCCTTAAAACATTGGCTGCTGATATGTTTAAGATTGCGCAAGATATTCGTTTACTTGCTTCAGGTCCGAGAGCGGGCTACCATGAATTAAATATTCCAGCAAATGAGCCAGGTTCAAGTATTATGCCAGGTAAAGTTAACCCAACTCAGGCAGAGGCTGTGACAATGGCTGCTGCTAAAGTATTTGGTAATGACACCACCATTACCTTTGCTTCTAGTCAAGGTAATTTTGAAATGAACGTCTTCAAGACAGTCATCATTGCATCATTCTTAGATAGTTGTGATATTTTAACTGGTACAATTACTGGTTTTGCTGATAAAATGATTCATGGCTTAACGGTTAATGAAGAAAGAATGGATGAATTACTTGAGAATTCATTAATGACCGTTACTGCCTTGTCGCCACATATTGGCTATCATGCTGCTGCTAAGATTGCGCAAACTGCTGATAAAGAAGGCACTACTTTAAGAGAAGCTGCTTTGAAGAGTGGTAAAGTTACTGAAGAACAATATGATGAATGGATGGACTATATGCAAATGACTAATGTTGATAAGTCTACTCCAGAAGAATAGGGAAAGTAAGAAATGCCAAATACAAAAGAATTAAAGAATAAATATGATGCTATCGTTGTTGGCTCAGGCGGAGCAGGTCTGACTGCTGCACTTCAAGCTCATGAACTAGGTCTAAATGTTGTTGTGCTTGAAAAAAATGAGAAAACTGGTGGTAACACTAGTCGTGCTTCAAGTGGAATGAACGCTTCTGAATCTTTGGTTCAGCTTGACGAAGGGATCATTGATAATAACCGTGACTTCTATGAAGAAACTTTAAAAGGTGGAGGTTTATTAAATGACCGTGCCATGTTGAAGTACTTTGTTAACCACTCTGCTTTAGCTATTTCATGGTTGATGAAATATGGTATTCGTTTAACTGATTTGACCATTACAGGAGGGATGAGTAAGAAACGTGCTCACCGTCCTGCTTCAATGGAACCAGTTGGATTTTATCTAACTTCACGAATGACAACACAGGTGAAAAAAGCGGGTATTGACATCTTTACTGGTGCTAAAGTTACCAAGTTGTTGCAAGATGCTAAGAAGCGCGTTAATGGTGTTGAAGTTGAGACACCAGATGGCATTAAAACAGTTAAAGCTAAGGTGGTTCTTTTAGCTACTGGTGGCTTTGGTGCTTCCAAGGATATCATTAAGAAGTATCGTCCAGACTTAGTTGACTATAAGACTACTAATCAGCCAGGGGCTACAGGCGATGGACTGAAGCTTGCTGAAGCACTTGATGCTCAACTAATGCAAATGAACTTCATTCAGGTTCACCCAACTGCAGATACTGATAATCCGCATGTTTATTTAATTGGTGAAGGTCTGCGCGGTGAAGGTGCTATCTTAGTTAACAAGAATGGTCAACGTTTTGTTAATGAATTAAGTACACGAAAGATTGTTTCTAGTGCAATTACTAATTTGCATGAAGATGGGGCATACTTGATTTTTGACTCAGGTGTACGGGCTCATTTTGCTGCAGTTGAGTTTTATGACCAGATTGGTTTAGTAGAACATGGTACTGATTTGGCTGATTTAGCTAAAAAAATTGGCGTAAATGGTGCCAACTTAGAAAAGACCATTGCCGCTTGGAATAAGTCCGTTGCAGCTGGTAAGGATAAAGAATTTGGCAGAACGACTGGGATGGATCGTGAACTTGATCGTGGTCCATACTTTGCAATTCATGTTCATCCAGCAATTCACTATACTATGGGTGGTATTCATATTAATACTGAAACTCAAGTACTTGATACTAATGGTAATGTAATTGATGGATTATTTGCAGCTGGTGAAGTATCTGGCGGACTTCATGGAAATAATCGAATTGGTGGTAACTCAATTGCCGAAACAGTTATTTTTGGTCGTCAAGCAGGTATTCAGATGGCTAAATATGTTCGTGAAAGTAAATAATATAAGAAAGATTATGTAAAGAGAGCGGTTGGTTAACTGCTCTTTTTCGATAGAAATAATAACACTGGCGAGATTTTGATGGGATATTATAATTTATAATTATGGAATAAATCGTGTCTAATGAAAGCGCTTAGTGTATAATTAATCATGTAGATAAAAAACAGTTTATAAACATTTGAAAGGACTAATTTAACTTATGAGTAGAAAAGTATTTCTTGTTGGTGATGGTGCTGTTGGTTCAACTTTTGCAAATGACTTATTGCAAAATACAATTGTTGATGAATTAGCAATTTTTGATGTAGCTAAGGATCGTCCTGTTGGTGATTCAATGGACCTTGAAGATATTACGCCATTTATGGGTCAAACCAATATTCATCCTGCAGCCGATTATAGTGATGCTAAAGATGCTGACGTTTGTGTGATCACTGCTGGTGTTCCTCGTAAGCCAGGTGAAACTAGACTTGACTTGGTTAACAAGAACGTTAAGATTTTGGAAAGTATTGTCAAGCCAGTAGTTGAATCAGGATTTAATGGTGTCTTTGTTGTTTCCGCAAACCCAGTTGACATTTTGACGACTTTGACCCAAAAGTTGTCTGGTTTCCCTAAGAACCGTGTAATTGGTACTGGTACTTCACTTGATTCAATGCGTCTTCGTGTTGAACTTTCAAAGCGTTTGAATGTCCCAGTTGCTAAGGTTAACTCAATGGTTCTTGGTGAACACGGTGATACTAGTTTTGAAAACTTTGATGAATCAACAGTTGCAGGTAAGGCACTCCGTGATTACTCAGAAATCAACGATGATGTTCTAGCAGAAATTGAGACCGATGTGCGTAAGAAGGGTGGCAAGATCATTGCCAACAAAGGTGCTACATTCTACGGTGTTGCAATGATGCTTACTCAAATTGTCTCAGCTATTTTGGACAATCGTGCAATTTGTTTGCCACTTTCAGCTCCGATTAATGGTGAATACGGTATTAAGCATGATCTTTACTTAGGTACCCCAACCGTTATTAACGGTGAAGGGATCGAAAAGGTAATTGAAACTAAGCTTTCCGATACTGAGCATGCTAAGATGATTAATTCAGCAGACAAGATGCAAGAAGTTTTGTCAGGTATAAACCTTTAATTGATCATTAATTTTATTAAAAGCCCTAGTTGTCAAAAAAACTGGGGCTTTTTCTTAATGACAAAAAAGCTAGAAAATAGTATTATATAAGAAAAGATTAATAAAAAAATTAAAAGATAAGAATTAACGAGGTATATCATGACAGTTATTTCACAACAAGAAATTGAAGGCTTTTCTGAAAGCTTTAATTCTAATCCTGAGAATAAAGTAGCTTCTCGTGCTGCTCGTCGTAGTGGTTTGCTTGAAGCTTCATTTAATGACCGCGTATCAGAACGACTTAACCATGTCTTTTCAACTGAACTTGATATTGGCGGTGTAACTGATCAGAAGCATTCTGGTCGTTGCTGGGAATTCACTACTTTGAATGTTTTGCGCCACTACTTTGGCAAGGAAAACAAGGTCAAGGATTTTACGTTCTCACAAGCTTATAATTTCTTCTGGGACAAGATTGAACGTGCTAACGCTTTTTACAATGCAATTATTCGTTTAGCAGATAAACCTTTGACTGATCGTCATGTCCAAGCATGGCTTGAATTTGCTGGTGAAGATGGTGGTCTTTGGACCATGGCCATTAACTTAGTTAAAAAATATGGTGTAGTACCTTCATACGCAATGCCAGAGAGTTTTAATACCAATAATACTACTGCTTTGGCTGAGAACTTGGCTCGCAAGGAACGAAAAGATGCGCTTGTTTTGCGTAAATTAGTCAGTGAAGGTAAGAAGGATGAAGCAGAAAAAACTAAGAAGGAATTCTTGAACGAGATTTATCGCATGGTTTCTGTAGCCTTGGGTGAACCACCAAAGAAATTTGATTTGGAATACCGTGATGATGATAAGAAGTACCATTTGGAGCGTGATTTGACTCCACAAGCATTTGTTCAAAAATACTTTAAGGACTTCAACTTCGATGATTATGTTGCTTTGTCCAACATTCCTAACCATGAATATAACAAGGTTTACCACTTGCCACTTTATGACAATGTGGCTGGCGGCGATCAAGTCAAATACTTGAATGTGCCAATTGAATACTTAGCTCAAGCTGCAGTAGCTCAACTTAAGTCAGGTGAAGCAGTTAGCTTTGGTAACGATGTCTTGAAGCAAATGGAAAGAAAAACTGGCTTTTTGGATACTGAATTGTACAAGACTGACCAATTATTTGACGTTGATACGCAAATGAGCAAGGCTGATCGTTTGAATACTGGTGAGGGCTTTGCTACTCACGATATGACTTTAGTCGGTGTTGATGAAGACAACGGTCATATCCGTAAGTGGAAGGTTGAAAACTCATGGGGCGACAAGTTTGGTCACAAGGGCTTCTACGAAATGAGTCAAGCTTGGTTTGAACAATATGTTTACGATGTGATTGTGAAGAAGGAATTTTTGCCAAAGGAATTGCAAGAGTTAGTTGATCAACCGGCTGTTGACGTAATGCCTTGGGAAAACTTTGGTGAATAAGATCAAAATAACAAAGATCAAGTAAAGAGAACTGGTTTAATTAGCCAGTTCTCTTTTTTTGCATAATTATTTGAGTTTAAATAATTCAAAAAATAAGTAAAAAATCAAAATAATTTAAAATTTGTAACCGCTTAATCTATTGATAAGTGTATAATACTAATTGTGAGTTGTGATGAGTTTTAGTTTTTATAAAAAGGCTTGTTTAACAATAACAAGATAGATTAGGGAGCATAAAGAGGGGAGAGCTACTCTATGCCTGTAGGAAAAAGAATTTATTTAAAGAGGCAAATGCCTGATCCAAAAGTTGTAGCTGGTTTTAAAAAGATCCCAGCTTCTAATACCGCGGATTGCATGGAACGAAATTGTGCTATGAATCCTAGAATTAAGTTAATGTCGAATCCTGATGAGGAAATGGTTGGTCCAGCATTTACGGTTCACACCAGGGCGGGTGACAACTTAGCAATTTATGCGGCTTTAAAGTATTGCAAGCCAGGCGATGTGATTGTCATCGACGACGAGGGTGATAACACTAGATCTTTGATTGGTGAGGTAATGATGTCTTACTTACGCGATCAAAAGAAAATTGCTGGTATTGTAATTGGTGGCCCAATTCGTGATATTGATAATTTAAGAAATTGGAAACTGCCGATTTATGCAACCAGTACTACCCCAGGTGGACCATATAAAGAAGGACCTGGTGAAATAAATGTACCTGTTGCTTGTGGGAATGTTAGTGTTAACCCAGGTGATGTGATTTTAGGGGATGCTGATGGAGTAATTTGTATTCCACGTAAAGATGCTCCTGAGATTTTGCCTAAGGCACAAGCTTTTCATGAGCAGGATGAGGCTAAAGCAATTGCCTTTAGCAAAGGAGAAGTTGATTTAAGTTGGGTAGATAAAAGCTTAGCAGATAAAGGCTTTGACATCATTGATGATGTGTATCGTCCATAGAGAATAGGGGATTCTTATGAAAACTTTAGAAAAAGTGAATTATAAAGGCTTTATTTGGCCTTGGATCGTTGGAATTGTATTGTGGTGTATTACTCCATGGCGTCCAAGTGGCCTTTCGGTTCAGGCATGGCAAATGTTTGCCGTTTTCGTTGCCACAATTGTAGGGTGTATTACAAAACCTTTGCCAATTGGTGGTACAACCTTAGCTGGCTTGGTAGTAACTGTTTTAGTTGGCTTAGCACCAATGAAGGACGTTACAAATGCAAAAGGTATGGTAGTTAATCAAGGCGTGCTTAGTTCATTTGGTAACTCTGCTGCATGGTTAATCGCTATGGCCTTCATTATGGCTCATGGTATTAGTAAAACAGGTCTAGGTAACCGTATTGCCTATATTATGATTCAAAAATTTGGTAAGAAGTCATTGGGTATTGGTTATGCGATTACTGGATTGGAATTAATTCTCGGTGCCTTAATTCCATCGAACTCAGCTCGTACGGGTGGGGTCGTTTGGCCAGTTGTTGAATCTGTTTCAAAAGAAGGCTACGATTCTAAGCCAGATGATGCTTCTCGTAAAAAGATTGGTGCCTACATTGACTTTACTGCCTTTCATGCCAATATTTTATCAACGGCTTTGTTTATTACCGGTGCTGCTCCTAACATGGTGGCTCAACAATTAGCCGCACAAAAGGGCTATCAAATGTCTTGGGCAGGTTGGTTTTTCACTGCAATCGTACCTGTTGCTGTATTGGCAGTAATCATTCCATTTGTTATTTACAAGATGTACCCACCTGAGATTAAAGAAACTCCAGATGCTAAGAAATGGGCTGATGAAAAATTAGCAAAAATGGGACCAATGTCAACTCCAGAAAAAATTATGATGTCAGTCTTCATTCTTTCAATTGTTTTATGGGTTTTGTCTGGTTTCTTTAAGATCCCACAATTAGATGCGACTTTTGTTGCCTTCCTGGCTGTAACTATTTTGATGATTACCGGTGTGTTAACAATGCAGGATGCTCTGAAAGAAACTGGTGCTTGGAATATCTTGATTTGGCTTTCTATCCTGATGTTCATGGCTGGTAAGCTGATTTCATACGGATTTATTGATTGGTTCTCCAAATTAGTTCAAAATGGTCTTCATGGTGTTAGCTGGGGCTTTGTATTGGCAATTCTAGTTTTGCTTTTGTTCTACACCCACTACTTCTTTGCAAGTGGAACTGCACATATGACTGCTCTTTATTTGCCATTCTTGTCTGTTGCGGTTGCAACTGGTGCTCCTTTAGGCCTTTCCGCAATGCTTTTAGCCTTTACTGGTGCAATCAACGCATCAACCACTCACTATGCTAATGGTCCTGCCTCAATTTTGGCTACTACTGGCTATGTTAAACAAGGTGAATGGTGGAAGATGAATTTTGTCCTTGGATTAATCTATATGATTATTTTTGGAACTGTCGGAGTTCTTTGGATGAAGATTATTGGTTTATGGTAAAAAATAAGCAATCTGGAATCACCAGGTTGCTTTTTTTGCGTCATAATTGAATTGAGTAATCAAAATGAAAGAAGATTAAAGATGAAATTTAAAACTAATGACGATGTAATTTTGCATTATACCGATACGGGGGATGAAGATAAGCCTGCTTTGATTGGGATCCCAGGTATAGGGGGATCTTGTCAAATGTGGCAAGATTTAATTGCCTTATTTAAAAATGATTATCGTTTTATTATGCTTGATCCACGCAATCAAGGACAGTCCGAACGAACCTATCGTGGACAGCGGATTAGTCGTCATGCAGTTGACTTAGAGGAGCTATTAGTTAAGCTCAATTTGCATGATGTAGTAGCTATTGGAAATTCCATGGGGGCCGCCAATATTTGGGCATATTTGTCAATTTATGGCAAAGGTAGACTAAAGGCAATGGTTGATTTAGACCAGTCACCAAAGATGATTGCGGATAAGAGCTGGAAGTATGGCTTTAAAGACCTAACTTGGGATAATTATCCTGACATGCTTAAATTTGATTTTGGCAAGGCTTGTTACCATCACATTAATGAAAAAATGTTTTTGGCTGCTAAAAAGGAATATCAAGAATTCCCATATGATCCAGCCGAAAACTATAACTGTTTAGTTGAACATGCGGAGCAAGATTGGCGTGACATGATTTTGGATACGCCGGTTCCCATGCTGGTAATTGCTGGGGAAAAATCGCCATTTTTTAATCCAGAATTTACCCAAGCGATAAAAATGCTGAATCAAGATGTTCAAACGGCGATTGTACCGGAATGTGGGCATTTGCCTCAGGCTGAGCAACCAGAAAAAACGCATGAGATTATTGCTGAATTTTTGAAAAATTTAAAAAATTAATAGATAAATTGAAATAATCAAACTAAGAGAGTAAACTATATTTGTGAAAACGATTACCGAAATAGTAAGGCGGCATATTTATGGATAAAGTCGTTGATTTGTTTTTAAACGACGCTACAACTAGGCAAAAATGGGAAAACTTGCTGGAATCATTGGGGTTAAATGATTTTAGTGAACGCGAAGTTAACGTGATTGATCATACTATTGGGCTAGAAGATGAGGAAGGCAATTTAGTTGGTACTGGTAGTGTGGCTGGTAATGTCTTAAAGTATATCGGAGTCAAGAATGATGCCGATACGCAGGGGGCTCGCTTTAATAAAGTGGTTACAGCCTTAACGCAATATTTGACTAATGATGGAATTTTCCATTCCTTTGTCTTTACTAAAGCAAAGTATGCAACTAGCTTTGAGCACCTGCACTTCAATTTGTTAGCCAAGACGGATCAGGCAGCCTTTTTAGAAAATGGAACGCCTGATGTGAAGGAATTTGTGGCTGAAGTGCCCGAAATAGCAGATCAAGAGCATAAGAAGGTCGCTGCAATAGTCATGAATGCAAATCCGTTTACCTTGGGTCATCAGCATTTGATTAAGATGGCTAGTGAAGAAAACGATTTGGTTTATGTCTTTGTTGTGGCTAATGATGTTTCTTTGTTTAGCTTTGATGAGCGCTTCAAATTGGTGCAAGAAGGTACTAAGGAGTTTAGTAATGTGAAAGTAATCTCTGGCGGAGACTACATGGTTTCACCAGCTACTTTTCCAGCATACTTCTTAAAATCACCTGACGATTTAATTGCTGTACAAACGGTGATAGACGCAGCTGTCTTTAAGAATCAAATTGCACCAGAACTGAACATTACTCGTCGTTATATTGGTAAAGAACCAATTTCAAGAACGACTCACTTTTATAATGTTAGCCTAGCGCATGAGCTTGGTCCTGAGATTGAAGTAATCGTAATTGATCGCTTGGAAAAAGACGGTCAAATTGTTACTGCCACTAAAGTTAGACAGCTGATCAAGGATGGCAATTTAAAAGAGATCAATAAATTCGTGCCGGAAACGACTTATGAATTTATTAAGCAAAACATGCAGAAATTGCAGTCTAAAATTGAGAAAGGAATGAATATTGATGGAAATTAAAACCACAGCAGTTGCGGGAACACTTGAGAGTTCAGATATCCAAATCATGATTTCAAAGGGTTCTAACGGCATTGAGATTGACCTTGAATCAGAAGTAAAAAAGGCCTATGGAGATCAGATTGAAAAGGTGATTACTGACACCTTAAAAGCTTATGGCTTAGAAAATGCCAAGGTTAAAGCAACCGATAAGGGAGCACTGGATTGTGTAATTAAGGCTCGTACTTTAGCAGCTGCACAACGTGCAACCGAAACTTCAGACAAGCCAGATTTGGGGGTGCTCTAAATGCCATACGTTAAGAATCGTTTGCGTAGAACCATGATGTTTGTACCTGGTAATAATCCAGCTATGATTAAGGATGCTGGCATTTATGGTGCAGATTCGATTATGCTTGATTTGGAAGACTCAGTTTCATTAACGGAAAAAGATGCTGCCAGAATGTTGGTTTATGAGGCAATTAAGACAGTCGATTTCGGTGGCAGTGAAATTGTAGTTCGTGTTAATGGTCAAGACACGCCATTTTACGATGAAGATGTTAAGGCAATGGTAAAAGCCGGCGTTGACGTTATTCGCTTGCCTAAAACTGAATCAGCTGCAATGATTCAAAAATTGGTAAAGGATATCGAACATTGGGAAGATGAATTTGACATTGAAAATGGTTCTATTGGCGTGATGGCTGCCATCGAATCAGCCAAGGGTGTCTTAAATGCCCCAGAAATTGCAACCGCAACGCCTTTAATGATGGGCTTGGCGGTATCTGGCGAAGACTATACTGCAGATATGCATACTCATCGTTATCCAGATGGTCGCGAATTGGAATTTGCGCGTAACATGGTTTTACAAGCAGCTCGGGCCGCAGACGTATATGCCTTTGATACGGTGTTCTCAAATATGAAGGATACTGAAGGCTTCTATCGTGAAACTAACTATATCCATGAACTAGGGTATGATGGCAAGAGTTTGGTTAACCCACGTCAAATTCAAATGGTTAATAAGGTCTTTAATCCAACTAAAGAAGAGATTGAGCAAGCTAAGAATGTTGAAAATGCCATTCGTGAAGCCAAAGCTAAGGGCTCAGGCGTTATTTCACTTAATGGTAAGATGATCGATAAGCCAGTTGTAGAAAAGGCTACCAGGGTTTTGGAAACAGCGAAAGCTTCTAACTTGATTGATAAAGAAGGTAACTACATTGGAGAATAAAGTAAAACGCGAATTACCAGATGATTTAATGAAAAAAATGAATTTGAAACCATTTGAAACTACTGAAATTGGTCATCCTGAAGTTAAGCGGGTTGCTCCAAAGGTAAGAGTTACTACTGGACAAAATAAGATTATTGATTCACTTGATGAGGTAATCAAGAATAACCTGAAAGATGGTATGACTATTTCATTCCACCACCATTTTAGAAATGGGGATTATGTTTTTAACTTGGTAATGAACAAGATTATTAGTATGGGTTACCAGGATTTAACCTTGGCTCCAAGTTCACTTACTGGTGTTATGAATGATAAAGTTATCGAAGCGATTAAAAAGGGAGTAATCACTAATATTACTTCTTCGGGTATGCGCGGTTCACTAGGTGATTTTGTTTCACATGGCGGCTTGAAGAATCCTGTAATTTTCCGCTCACATGGTAATCGTGCTCGTTCAATTGAAGAAGGCGAGATTAAGGTTGATGTTGCCTTCTTGGGTGTGCCAGTATCTGATCCCGCAGGTAATGCTAACGGTCAAGATGGGGATGCTGTCTTCGGCTCATTGGGCTATGCCCTAATGGATGCTCGCTATGCTAATAAGGTTGTTTTATTAACTGATAATATTGTTGATTATCCAAATACGCCTGCGTCAATTCAGCAAGATCAAGTGGATTATGTGGTTAAAATTGATAAAGTCGGAGATCCAGACAAGATTGGTTCTGGTGCCACTCGCTTTACCAAGGATCCTAAGGAACTCAAGATTGCTCAAATGGTTAACCAGGTAATCATTAACTCTCCATATTACAAGCAAGGGTTTAGCTTCCAAACTGGTTCTGGTGGTGCTGCATTAGCTGTCACCAGGTACTTACGTCAAAGTATGATTGATGATGGCATTACTGCATCATTTGCTTTGGGTGGTATTACTAAACCTACCACTGACTTACTTGAAGAAGGTCTAGTCAGAAAAGTTATGGATGTGCAGGACTTTGATAAGGGTGCTGCCCAATCAATGGCTAACAATAAAAATCAACAAGAAATTGATGCTTCTTGGTATGCTGATCCTCATAATAAGGGTGCAGTGGTTAACAACTTGGATGTTTCAATCTTGTCAGCTTTACAAATCGATACTGACTTCAATGTTAATGTTATGACTGGCTCAGATGGTGTCATTCGTGGAGCCGTCGGTGGTCACCAAGATTCCGCAGCTGGTGCCAAGATGACGATTATTACAGCTCCTCTTGTTCGGGGACGTAATGCGACTGTTGTTCCAAGAGTAGAAACTATTGTTACTCCAGGTTCATCAATTGATGTTTTAGTAACTGAAAGAGGAATTGCCATTAATTCAGCTCGCCAGGATTTAGTGGATGCCTTTAGTAAGGTGCCAGGACTTAAGATCTTGAATATTAATGAATTGCAAAAAATGGCTGAAAAACAAGTTGGTGTACCAAAGCCACTTGAATATACTGATCGTACGGTTGCCTTAGTTGAGTATCGTGAAGGTACTATCATTGATACCATTAAGGAAGTTACGGATTA
>ERZ838483.191-NODE-191-length-81003-cov-8.490735_pt1 | contig 81003 bp, 67 predicted proteins | sample MGYA00519939_ERZ838483 | MGnify/ENA primary metagenome ERZ838483 (study PRJEB31850, sample SAMEA3708836) | human gut metagenome | biome: human gut; feature: human-associated habitat; material: faeces | place: China | collected 2014 ...
CTTGTAGGAATTAATTACAATAAGATGACTAAAAAACATGAATGCGTGATTGAAACCATGCAAAAGTAAAAATAAGTCTCATGTCTGTGCTGTAGAGGTGGCAGGCATGGGACTTTTTGAAAAAGACAGACCGGCATTGCAAGTAGATTATCATGAAAAAAGCTCCCCGCAACCACAAAGTTGCGTAATAGTTGGTAGCGCAACACGGGGAAAATCCGTATGATGGAGGTACAAAATCAGAAAGGAAAGTGTTCCAATGAAATTGAATTTTATTTTCGTCCTGCTCAACATTTGCTTATGGATATTTCTTGTGGCGGTAGCGGGGTATGTGGTTTATCTGGTGCTCAAGGCGCTCAGAAAATACACAAGGTCGGTGCCGGTGAGAAAGGAAAAGGCGGAAAATGCAAAAACGCTTGGGGAGGTTCTGAAACAACATCGCTTGAACTGTAAAATGACGCAGGAATTTGTCGCAGAAACATTAGGTGTCAGCCGACAGGCGGTTTCCAAGTGGGAAAGCGGAGCCTCGGCACCGAGTACCACGAATCTGATGGCGCTTGCGAAGGTGTTCGATGTTTCAGCGGAAGAACTTCTGAAGGAAACACAGAAGAATTAAAAGGTTACTGGGCACGGGGTGAGCAGTAACATTAAGACAAAATTAAGAAGAACAGGCACTTGTCTGGCGTTGAGATTCACAGGAGTCTGTACTATAATAGGTATCAGAAAAAAACGATAAAAATGGGATAAAGGAGGATTTTACCATGAACAATGAAGTATTGAAAGCAATGAAAACCCGCAGAAGCATCCGCAAATACAAACCGGAGCAGATCACAGACGAGCAGCTGGATGCGATCCTGGAAGCCGGAACGTATGCGGCTACCGGAATGGGAAAACAGTCTCCGGTGATCGTGGTAGTGCAGAAACCGGAACTGATCGCAAAACTTTCGAAGATGAACGCAGCTGTGATGGGAAGCAGCAATGATCCGTTCTACGGTGCACCGACGGTTTTGATCGTACTCGCAGATCCGGAGATCGGAACCTATCATGAGGACGGTTCTCTGGTTATGGGCAATCTGATGCTGGCAGCTCATGCGGTAGGTGTGGATTCCTGCTGGATTCACCGGGCAAAAGAAGAATTTGAGAGTGCAGAGGGAAAAGAACTCTTAAAAGAGTGGGGACTTCCGGAAAATCTGGTCGGTATCGGTCACTGCATCCTTGGATATCGCGACTGCGAATACCCGGAAGCGAAAGAAAGAAAAGCGGACTATATTGTCAGAGTATAGGAAGAGCTTTCGTAACTGTGAAGGTACTGAACAGTTACGAACTTTCATAAAAACGTAACGTAACTGCTCCGAACATGAACAGTCAGTGCGAAAATAAAAAGATAAAAAAACAGAAAACGGGCTGTGTCCTGAAGCGGACAGAAACGGGAGAGTTTATATAGAATGTTTCTGTGTGTCACAAAAGGTATACAGCCCGTTTTATAAAAGTTCAAACCAGGAATCTTCCTGATGACCTGTTCATGGGAAGATTTAGAAAATGAGGAATATATGTATCGAATTATGATCGTGGAAGATGATGAAGTGATTGCAAATGCGATCCGGCAACACCTGGTTTCGTGGGGCATGGAGGCGTTCTGTGTGCAGGATTTTTTCGATGTGCTGACAGAATTTGCCGCAACCGGTCCGCAACTGGTGCTGATGGACATTCATCTTCCCTTTTTTAACGGTTACCACTGGTGCCAGGAGATCCGGAAAGTGTCGAAAGTACCGGTGCTTTTCCTTTCTTCCGCTTCTGATAATATGAGCATCATCATGGCAGTCAACATGGGCGGTGATGATTTTATCGCAAAACCATTTGACCTGAATGTGCTTACTGCTAAGGTACAGGCACTGCTTCGAAGAACCTATGAATTTGCTGGAGCCACGAATCTGTTGGAGCACAAAGGAGCAATCCTGAATAAAGAAAACGGGATTCTGACGTATCAGGGAGAAAAGATCGAACTTACGAAAAATGAGTGGCGGATCCTGCAGGTCTTAATGGAACACAAGGGAAAAGCGGTGAGCAGAGACACGCTGATGATGCGGCTGTGGGAGTCGGACAGCTTTATTGATGACAATACACTGACCGTGAATGTGACGAGACTTAGAAGAAAACTGGAAGAAATCGGGCTTTCGGATTATATTCAGACGAAAAAAGGTGTGGGATATCTGTTGACATAATATGGAGTTTATCCTATCGTTCAGGAGATTTTCGAGAGATTGCTCCTTTTGAAAAAAATACCAGCGAAAGATAGAGAGAGCAGAGAAACGGAGAAGACAGATGCAGGAAAAGGGAAGAAAAAAGAGTCAGGAAAAAAGAATCATCCTCTCGTTTTTACGGGAACAGGCGGGAGTTCTTTTCTGGGTAGTGTTTTTTATCGGGATTTTTTTCCTGTTGTGTTTCCTGGAAAATGTTCCGCAGGATGTCACCGTTTACACCCTGCAACTTGCCTTCTTCAGTGGTATCGCAGTATTACTCTTTCGTTTCGTCCGCTATCGGAAGCGCTGTAAGACACTGGAACTGCTGACAACGGATCCCAGAGAGAAAATAGATGCATTCCCGAAACCGGACACTTTGCCGGAAGAATTGTACCGGCAGATCATCGGGCAATATGAGCGGGAACTGCGAAAAGAAGAACAGCAGATGGATGACAGATACCGGGAGATGGTGGAGTATTATACGATGTGGACCCACCAGATCAAAACGCCGATCGCTGCCATGCACCTGTTATTACAGGAAGAAGAAACACAGGTTTCCAAAGAATTACAGGGAGAACTTTTTCAGGTGGAACAGTATGTGCAGATGGCACTACAGTATTTGCGGATGGAAAGGATGAACACGGATCTGGTATTTGAAAAACAGGAACTGGACGCTCTGATCCATCAGGCAGTACGAAAATACGCACCTCTGTTTATCCGTCGAAAGATCGCATTGCAATATGAGGATGTCCATTGTCAGATACTTACCGATGAAAAATGGCTGGAATTTGTCCTTGAACAGGTTCTCTCGAACGCCCTGAAATACACCAGGAAGGGAAAGATAAAAATTTATATGGATCCACAAAGCCCTAAGACGCTGGTGATCGAAGATACCGGTATCGGGATAGCACCGGAAGATCTTCCGCGGGTCTTTGAGCGCGGGTATACCGGCTACAACGGTCGCACGGACAAACGATCCACAGGTATCGGTCTGTACCTGTGCAGACAGATCATGGACCGGCTTTCCCACACGATCCGGATCGAATCGGAGATGGGTGTGGGAACGCGGGTGTATCTTGGGCTAGATACGGTGGAATTATAAGAGGATCAGGACGAAAAGCCTTTTTCAGACACGCTCTAGCGATAAAATGAGAATGCTACCGGGAACCTTACACGAATGTAAGGTTTCCGGTATTTTTGTAAGCAGAGGTTAAGGCAGCCGGAAGAATGGATTGCTATAATAAGCCTGTAAATAGGAACAGAACCGACAGATTTCGATAAAGAAACAGGAAATAGCGGGTTCTGAAAAACACAGTACAGAAAGGACAGAAAAATAAATGGTAATTCTGGAAGTAGAACATCTGAAAAAAACATATACGACCCGCCTCGGAAGCAACCGGGTGGAAGCGTTACGGGACGTTAATTTCAATGTGGAACAGGGCGAATTTGTGGCAATCATGGGAGAGTCCGGAAGCGGTAAGACCACACTGCTAAATCTCCTGGCGACACTTGATAAACCGACCGGTGGTCAGATCCGGTTAAATGGAAAAAATCTGGGAGATCTGAAAGAAAAAGAGATCGCGGCATTCCGAAGAGAAAATCTGGGATTTGTCTTTCAGGATTTTAACCTGCTGGATACCTTTTCACTGAAAGATAATATTTTTCTTCCGCTGGTACTGGAAGGAAAACATTACCGGGAAATGAAACAAAAAGCAGATCCTATTGTCAAAAAACTGGGAATCAGTAATTTGCTGGAAAAATATCCGTATGAAGTGTCCGGCGGACAAAAACAGCGTGCTGCGGTGGCACGGGCACTGATCACCAGCCCTCAGCTGGTACTGGCGGATGAGCCCAGCGGGGCTCTGGATTCGCATGCGGCAGATGCACTGATGCAGCTGTTTGAGGAAATCAATCAGGAGGGACAGACCATTGTGATGGTCACTCACAGCGTGAAGGCGGCCTGTGCTGCAAAACGGGTTCTTTTTATCAAAGACGGAGAAGTTTTTCACCAGTTGTACCGGGGAAATCTGGGACGGGATGAGATGTATCAGAAGATCTCGGATACGCTGACCATTATTGCGACAGGTGGTGAGCGTCATGAATAGTCTGCTGTATGCAAAACTTGCAAAAACAAATCTCAGTAAGAACAGACAGAATATTCTTCCTTATTGGTTGTCATGTATCGGTACGGTTATTATGTTTTATATTATGAGTACTCTGTCTTTGAGTGAAGGTCTTAAAAAAATGATGGGGAAAGCCACGATTCAGATAGTAATGCAGTTTGGCGTATATATCATCGGACTTTTTGCTGTGATCTTTCTGATCTACAGCAACAGTTTTCTGGCAAAACGCAGGAAAAAAGAATTTGGACTGTTTCAGATCCTTGGCATGGAAAAGAAACATCTTGCAAAGGTTCTGTTTTTTGAAAGTCTGTATCTGTGGATCCTGTCGGTTGGAGGTGGGATTCTGCTTGGAATCCTGTGTTACAAGCTGCTGTTTCTGGTGCTGTTAAAACTGACCCGGTTCCAGGGAACGATCCATTTTGTTTTTAACTGGAAGGCTACAGGAAACACGGTGGTTTTATTTGCCGTGATTTTTCTGATCAATTATCTGAAAAGCCTCCACCAGATCCACGCAGCTCAGCCGATAGAACTGCTTCATGGTGAACAGGAGGGAGAGCGGGAGCCGAAAACGAAGCTTCTTACCGCATGGATCGGACTGCTCTGTCTGGGACTTGGTTATTATCTGGCACTGACCTGTCAGAACCCTATGGAGGCTCTGGGCAAGTTTTTCGGTGCGGTGCTTCTGGTTATGGCGGGAACCTACTGTCTGTTTTCGGCAGGTAGTATCGCACTGCTGAAACTGTTAAAAAGCAACAAAAGATATTATTACCAGACGAGACACTTCACCAGTATATCCGGAATGTTATACCGGATGAAACAGAATGCGATAGGACTTGCCAACATCTGCATCCTGTCTACCGGTGTGCTTCTGGTAATCTCCACCACCAGTTGTCTGTGGTTTGGCATGCAGGAAATTATCCAGACAAGATTTCCCCATCAGATAGCGGTGGAAGTTATGTCGGCCAATGGTGATGGTACTGCGCTGACAAAAGAAGAAATCAGTTCTGTGCGGAAACAGATTAACAACTATCTGGAGGAGCAGCAGGTGTCAAAACGATTTGAACGGGATGAAACCTACTGGTTAGCAGTGGCAGAAAACAAAGAAAACTGGGTAGGCCTGACGCAGGAACTGAAAGGGTTTGAGGACGGTCTCAGCATGATCGAATTCATGGAAGCTTCGGAATATGAACGGATGACCGGAAAATCTGCAGATCTGAAACCGGGGCAGGTACTTGTATTTACCAGAAAAGAGGAACCATACAAATATGATACGATACAGTTCGGAGATACGATCAGCTGTGAGGTAAAACATACGGAAAATACACAGGAAGATATGGTGGAAACCACGAATGTAATGTATGATACCAGAATTATCGTATTTGCAGACGGAGAAGAAGCACAGGCAGCATATGTGGCAATGACCGGAAGAACACCTGCCGGATACAGCTGGAAGTATCAGATAGATCTGATTGGGGATACGAAGCTGGAGACGCAGATCGGACAGGGAATTGAGAAGCTTGTGAACCAGGCGCAATGTGACGGCTATGTGGAAGTACGGGAAAATAACAAGGCCAGCCTTTATCAGATGTACGGCTCCATCATGTTCCTTGGAATTTTTGTCGGTACTTTGTTCCTTATGGGTGCAGTGATGATCATTTACTACAAACAGATCTCCGAAGGTTTTGACGACCGGAAGCGTTTTCAGATCATGCAGAAAGTAGGCATGAGCCGTCAGGAAGTCCGCCAGACCATCCGGTCACAGGTTGTTACCGTATTTTTCCTTCCGCTTGTAGTGGCTATTCTGCACACCGTGGTGGCATTTCCGGTAACGAGACAGCTGATGACGATGATGAATTTCCCGGACAGTGGTATTTTTCTGGTAGCCACTGCAGTGACGATTGTGGCATTCGCTATTGTGTACCTGATCGTGTATACAATCACGGCAAGGGCATATTATAAGATCGTGGAATAACCGGAAATATTTTGTAGAAAAGTAAAACAATCTTTTTGCGTTTTTTTCTGTTAGTCGTGACTTTATCCGGCAAGCGTGGTAGAATAACAAGTATTCTGTGGGTGAGGAGTCCTGCAGGGCATTTTGAGAGAAAATGTCGGAAAAGTTAAAAGAAAGAGAGTGGAAAAGACGCAGATGAATAAGAAAAGAAGCGCATTTTCAGGGAAAATCGGCTATGTCCTGTCGGCGGCCGGTGCGTCTGTCGGACTGGGAAATATTTGGAGATTCCCGTATCTGGCGGCGAAGTATGGAGGAGGAATTTTCCTGCTGGTGTATGTCATACTGGCACTGACCTTCGGGTATACTATGATCGTTGCGGAGTCTGCCCTTGGACGTATGACAAGAAAAAGTCCGGTGGGGGCATTTCGAAGCTTTGCAAAGGGAAAAAAAGTGGGCTGGCTCAGCTTCGGCGGCTGGATCAACGCAATCATTCCGGTACTGATCGTACCGTATTATTCTGTAATCGGTGGATGGGTAGTCAAATATCTGTTTGAGTATATCAGAGGAAATGGCAGCAAACTGGCGGAAGACGGATACTTCTCCGGTTTTATCTCAAACGGAGGTGCTACAGAAATCTGTTTTGTGATCTTCTGTATGTTCACCCTGGTGATCATCTACGCAGGTGTACAGAATGGTATCGAACGTGTGTCAAAGATCATGATGCCGATTCTGATCGTTCTGTCCGTGATCATCGCGATTTATTCGGTCACAAGACCGGGAGCTATCGAAGGTGTGAAATATTTCCTCGTACCGAATGTGAAAAACTTCTCCTGGATGACGGTAGTGGCAGCCATGGGACAGATGTTCTATTCCCTGTCCATCGCCATGGGTATCCTGGTAACATTTGGTTCTTATATGAGAAAAGATACCTCCATCGAAGATTCCACAAGAAACGTGGAAATCTTTGATACCGCGATTGCGATGATGGCAGGTCTGATGATCATCCCGGCGGTCTTCGCATTCTCCGGCGGCGATCCGGATACCCTGCAGGCAGGTCCGTCTCTGATGTTTATCACGATCCCGAAAGTATTTGCCAACATGGGATTCGGAACCGCAGTCGGTATCCTGTTCTTCGTGCTGGTGTTGTTTGCAGCAGTAACAAGTTCTATCGCCCTGACAGAGAGTGCGGTATCTACTTTCGAGGACGAACTTGGCTGGGGAAGAAAGAAAGCAACCGTACTGACCGGTGTGATCATGATCGCCCTGGGAACCCTGTCCTGTCTGGGATATGGTCCGCTGGATTTTGTAAAGATCATCGGCATGCAGTTTTTGGATTTCTTTGACTTCCTGACGAACTCCGTCATGATGCCGATCGCAGCCCTGATGACCAGCCTTCTGGTATCCTGGGTGATCGGTGTGGACAAGATCGAAGAAGAGATCCGCCACGGCGAGAGCGCCTTCCGCAGAAAGAAAATCTTTGTAATCATGATCAAATACCTGTGCCCGATCTTTGCTTTGATCATTCTGGCAAGCTCCGTGGCCAATGCATTTGGATGGATATCTATGTAAGAGGATAAAAATGAGAAAGTCGTTGTTTTCAGATAAACTGAGAATAGCGGCTTTTTTCATATGGTTAATGGGAAGTATGGCAGTTTTTTAGAGTAACATTTCTCAGATAAAAGGAAAGAAATATATTTGTTCGGTATTACAGATTCATTAGTTGACTGGCAGAGATGATATTCTATATAATGTAATTATATATACGGAAAATGAATTTGCGGGTTGTTAGAATCCTGAGCGATTTTTCAAACATGTGTGGAGATGAGGGAAGAGCCATGAGGTGGAAAAATAAGAAACAGAAACTGCAATATATTGAAAAAATATGTGAAGACAATGCTCAAGCGATAAAACAAAAACTCCCGGTTCTTTTAGAACTTTCACAGGATAAGAACCCGGAAGTCAGGGGAATGCTGGCGGAAAATCTGGTGTTGTTTGATTGCGAAGAAACAGAGGAAATCTTATACAACATGTTATCAGATCAGAACCGAATGGTCCGCCTGGAAGCAGTGGATTCGATTGGCGTTGGAAGGAGCCGGAAATCAATCGAGAAAGTTGCCACTATGTTGAGTGGGCAATGGTCTCTGATTCGTATGTATGCCGTACTATCGCTGTTTGACCTGCTTACGAATGCTTTCGGAGCAAATGAGGAGGCTTTTAAGCAGTATCGGGAAATAAAAGAGAAGCATTTTTCTATGGAGAACAATCCAAGGGTATTATTGGCTTACTATAGAAATGAATATTATATGGATCATAAAACGGGATTGTCTTTGTTGGAAAATTTTTATACGGATGCGATGGATCAAGAGAGATATGATCTGATATGGACGGTATTACATGTATTGGAAGAAATAAAAAACGAAGAGAACCAGACCGAATTGCAACGGATTATAAGTTATAAAAAAGAAAAACTTCTTCCCGTTCAGATTGCGTTTATAGAGGAAATGGAGAAGTGAATACTGTCATACGGATCATGAAGAAGGTGCTCCGATGGCATAGCTGTTAAAAGTGAAAAATTATGAATAACAGGAAGAGTGTAATTCTTCCGGGAGATGATATACAAAATGAGAAGATTATGGACACATAAAAACTGGGATATGTACTTTAAAGAACCCAGAAGAGAAGGAATTCGTCTGAGATTTGAAAAAGATGTTTGTCCAGAGATAAGGGAAGAATGTATACAGTTTGTACAATGGCTGAGAAAAGAATATCAATTTCCCATGCGTGTAGTAATTTATGTGAAGAGCGCTGAACAAATCAAAGCGTTGAATGGAGAAATGGTGTCGGCGACGTTTTTTGGACCATATGATCTGATGCAGGAGCCATACATAAAAGTTGCTACAGGTGATTATGAAGAAAATGCTGAAAGATGGGGAAAAGAGGATGCTTTGAGAGCAAATTTATGTTCCATAGCGCATGAACTTACCCATTACTATCAATGGATCAAAAGGCATGAGGAATGGGCTTCTGGGGAGCGGACAGATTATTTCGAGCGTCAGGCACTTTATTATGCAGAGAAGATTGTGGAAGATTATGAAGAGGAAACCAATGATTTTTTTGCAGTCAGGGATGGATTTGTATTTGCTGCGATTCATTATCCGTGGGACAGATATGATGCAATTGTGATACAGGATGAGAAGGATGGCTGCTATCAGGAGACAGACATACCTGTTCATACGGAAGAAGAATGCATCCGATATATAAAGGAAAAGCAGATAAAAAGCGCGGAAATAAGAAAGGAAAATCTTTCATTTTTGAAAAAATGTCCATCGTTAAGGAATCTGAGTATCTATGGAGGAAAGCGGACTTCCATAGAACATATAGAAGAATTGCCAGATTTGCAGTGTTTATTTTTATCTTATGCAAGGAACCTGAGTGATATCAGTGCGCTGGAAAAAGTAAAGAAGACACTGAAATTACTGTACATAGACCATTGCCCGAAAATTGAAGATTATACAGTGTTGGAGAAATTGGAGAATCTTCAGACATTGATGATTTATGGAAGTAACAAGATTTCCGATATTCACTTTATCAGAGAAATAAAGAGCCTGAAGAGATTTTGGTTCAGCGTCAATATAGCGGATGGAGATCTGACTCCATGTCTGGAATTAGAAGAAGCAGCATGCCTGATTAACCGGAAACACTATAATCTAAAAGAGAAAGACTTACCGAAAAATGATGAATGTTCGTTTGGAAGCGAAGAGATAGACGAATGGATGAGAGCAGAGTTGTACTGAAATACAATGAAGGGATACCAGCCATGAATAAAGAGACAGAAGTGGAAATTATAAAGAAATTCATTGTGAAAAACAAACAGGAGAGAATTATCTGGAAATTACAAAATGCCAAAAAACGAAAAAAGGTGTTCTGGCATTTTGATCATCCGGATATTTTCAAAAAAGAGATTTTATATCCGTCAACCTACAAGGATGCGGAGCATTTGGAAAAAGTATTATATGAAATGAGTGGGACGAGGGAATGTTATGTTATAGGTGAATGTTACATAGGAACCATGCAGTTACGCCAGGCATGCGAAGAAGCCTGGCAAGGGGGAATTTGTATCATATATTGTGGAAACGGAATCGGATACTATCAGGGAGAACAGGAATATGGAGCACCACCGAGATTTCTGTTACATGCATTGTAAAAATATCGGGAGTCGATGAAAAGGATAAATGCTGGATGAAAATAAAAAAAATACGTTGGTTTATAAAATACGTGTGTGGGCAATTTTATATCTGGGAGTGATTCAGACATTGAACTATATTGTCCTTGGAGTAAAGATGAGAGGTGAAGGGGCGGCATTGCGAACAATCTGTGTGCTGGGAGGATTATCGTGTGGTTTATTTGTGCATTTAGTGCGCAATGATTTTCAGAGAGATTCGCGTGGTAATGGGCTGCTTACGGAAATTGTAACTTATCTAGGAGCTATTCTGGCGATAGGGGAATATTTATCGGAGTTTGGAATGGTAATAGCAGGAGGAATAGAAACAATAATCCTGTTACTTGGAATTGTAGCAGTTTTACAGAATCAAAAAAATATTAATGACGGGAAAAAATAAAGAGGAAGAACTGTGAGCGTGGTGATAGACAGGGGATATAGGGAGTGGGGATGATGTGATTCATATATGATGAAAACAGAAAAAAGCTTATTATAAATCATGAAAATACAATGTTCAAAACATATACAGAAATTATTGGTAAATATTCAGCATTGTTCAAACAGTATGAGTGTGATCTGAAAATCAGTATATCCTGGAGTGATTTCAAGGTCAAAAGTTCTGACTGTCGATTGCCGTTTCATACGGGTTATTCCTGCTATATATCCTGTGAAGTTCAAAAAGAAGGAAAGACAGTACGGGTAAAGGATACGGAGGGAGAGGTAGAGTATTATTCGGTGGAGGTTGTATGGCAGATTTCGTCAATTGAAAGGGGAAGTTTGCTAAAGGAGAAGCGTTTTTTCAAGCCAATAGTCGAACTTTATACAGATATAGATGAGGTTGAAGAGGATATGCGAGGATTACTTCAATTGCTGGATAAATTTCCAATGATGACAAATATGGATTAACGGAAGAAAAAAGAATATGATTTACAAAAAAAGATACTGTGGCTGAGCTATGGTATTTTTTTTGTAAATCATGAAAATTGGCATTGACAACTATAGTTGTCAATGATAGAATAAATACAAGTTGAATGACAAATAAAATTGTCAAAATGACAAGAATACAAGTCAAAACAGAAACAAGAAAGGAGAAGCAGATATGCCGCTGGAAAACAGGTTAAAGGAACATCGCGCCAGACTTGGCATCAATCAGGCGGATATGGGAAAACGGGCAGGAGTGTCCCGGCAGACGATCAGTCTGATCGAGCGGGGGGATTATTCACCGTCGGTAACGCTGGCGCTGAAGCTGGCAAAGATCTGTCAGGTAACCGTGGAAGATATTTTCAGCTATACGGAGGAAGAGAATGATGAATAAAACAAAAAAGAAAAATGTATATGTAAAATATGCGGTAATCATGTGTATCAGCGGTGCGCTGGGAGGAATTCTGGGGGGTGTCATGGAAATGGGACATGTGCATGGAGTTCTGACAGGTATTCAGGAGGGAATGCAATTCTTCCTGAACAGTGTCCGCACCTGGATGCTTCCGCTGATGGCAATCTGTGGAGTGATAGCGCTGGTACTTTGTGAGCAGTATATGGGCAGACTGAAAAGAGCGGGCGAAGCCATGGAACAGGCAGAAGATGAAGCGTATGAACGGCTGGATTACGAGCTGGAAGCTGCGGGAAGTAGGGGAATGATCGTAAGCTTTGTCGGAAGTATTGCGATGATTCTGCTTCTCGCAACCGGATATTCCACAAAATATATTGAAAGTCTGAACGGTTCTGGGATAATGTGGTTTCTGCTTGAAATTCTTACATTTATTGCACTGGAAGTGTATCTGAATGTATGGCAGATTCGCTATGTCCGCGTGATACAGAAGATCTATCCGGACAAAAAAGGAGATCCGACTTCTTTAAAATTCCCGAAACAGTGGCTGGAAAGCTGCGATGAGGCAGAAAAGGAATGTATCTACCAGGCAAGCTACAAAGGCTATCAGACCGTGATGAAATGGGCGCCGATCCTGACGTTTGTGGCGCTGATCCTGCATATGTTTTTTGATACGGGGATCCTTGCCATCGTGATGACGTCAGTGATCTGGCTGGTAACAGCGGTGACATACTGTAGAGCGTGTCTGCAGAACAAGGGAGAAAAACTGAGCAAATAAAAAAGATAACATCCTGTACGGAGAGAATGGAAAGCGTTTTTTTCGTACAGGATTTTTTGTGTAAAAATACTGAAATTAAACACAGATACAGAAAAATATGGTAAAATTTGCAGTGAGGAATCCTGTGCAAAAAAAGAAAATGATATTTGGCACAGAAGGGGATTTTTACAGCAATATACCAAGGAGGAGAAGAAAAATATGGACAGAGCGCAGGCAAGAAAAAAAGCAGAAGCCCTGGTAGCAAAAATGACCATCGAGGAGCGGGCCGGACAGCTCAAATACGATGCCCCGGCGATTGAACGGCTGGGAATTCCGACTTATAACTGGTGGAATGAGGCACTTCACGGAGTGGCACGTGCAGGTACTGCAACGGTATTTCCACAGGCAATCGGTTGTGCGGCCATGTTTGATGAAGAGGAGATGCAGAAGATCGCTGATGTGATTGCAGAAGAGGGCAGAGCCAAGTATAATGCATTTTCCAAAGAAGAAGACAGAGATATTTACAAAGGACTGACTTTCTGGTCACCGAATATCAATATTTTCCGTGATCCGAGGTGGGGACGCGGGCATGAAACGTATGGAGAAGATCCGTTTCTGACCGCGAGACTCGGTGTGTCATTTATCAAGGGCTTACAGGGAGATGGTGAGACGATGAAAGTGGCGGCATGTGCAAAGCATTTTGCCGTACATTCCGGTCCGGAGGCGATCCGTCATGAGTTTGATGCGGTAGTTTCACAAAAAGACCTGTATGAGACTTATCTTCCGGCTTTTGAGGCGGCAGTTAAAGAAGGCGGTGTGGAAGCAGTGATGGGAGGATATAACCGGACAAACGGGGAACCATGTTGCGGAAGCAAAACGCTACTGAAAAAAATTCTTCGGGAAGACTGGGGATTTGAGGGACATGTGGTATCGGACTGCTGGGCAATCCAGGATTTTCACCAGTTCCATAAGATTACAAACGGACCGAAAGAGTCCGCGCAGATGGCACTGGAAGCGGGATGTGACCTGAACTGTGGATGCACCTATGCATATATCATGGCTGCACTGCAGGACGGACTGGTGACGGAAGAACAGATCACCGAAGCCTGTATCCGTGTGTTTACCACCCGTTTTCTTCTGGGAATGTTCGACGGAAGTGAATACGATGATATTCCATATGAGGTTGTGGAGTGTAAGGAACATCGAAACCTGGCTGTGGAAGCGGCGCACAAGGGAATGGTACTTTTGAAAAATGACGGTATCCTGCCGTTGGATAAACGGAAAATCCGTACGATTGGCGTTGTGGGACCGAACGCCAATAACCGGATCGCACTGCAGGGAAATTATCATGGAACTTCTTCCCGGTACGTAACGGTGTTGGAAGGTATCCAGAAAGAAGTGGAAGACGACTGCCGGATATATTATGCAGAAGGATCACATATGTATAAAGATACGATGGAAAATCTGGCCTGGAAGGATGACAGGATCTCGGAAGCGGTGATCACGGCGAAACAGTGTGATGTGACGATCGTGGTACTGGGTCTGGATGAACTGATGGAAGGAGAGGAACCGGATCAGAGCAACCGAGGACAGGCAGGAGACAAAGCCTCTCTGGAATTCCCGGGCTGCCAGCAGAGACTCCTCGAGGCGGTTACTGCTGTGGGAAAACCAGTGATCACTGTTGTTCTCTTCGGAAGCGCCATGGATCTTCGGTATGCGGATGCCCATACGAATGCCATCTTACAGGCATGGTATCCGGGAGCAGAGGGTGGAACTGCTGTGGCGGATGTCCTTTTTGGCAGAGTATCGCCGAGCGGCAAATTGCCGGTGACTTTCTATAAGGATACCTCCGACCTGCCGGAATTTACCGATTATTCCATGAAAAACAGAACTTACCGTTACATGGAACAGGAAGCGTTGTATCCGTTTGGCTTTGGTCTGACTTATGGGAATGTGAAGGTGTCAGCAGCAGAATTTGCTGAACAGCCGGAAAAAGAAAAACCGGTAAAGATCCGCTGTACGGTGACAAATACGGGGAAATGGGATACAGAAGAGGTTGTTCAGGTTTACATCAAAGACTGGAAGTCAAAATATGCAGTTCGAAATCACAGCCTGTGCGGATTCCGGCGCGTGAGGGTGAAGGCGGGAGAGAGTATCGAGACAGAACTTACCATCGATCCGCGGGCATTTACCATTGTGGATGAAGAGGGAAAACGTTATGTCGATAGTAACAAATTCTCTCTGTATGTAGCAACCACTCAGCCGGATGCCAGAAGTACGGCACTGACGGGACACGAAGCGGTGGAACTTCGGGTAGTGTTTGCATAGCAGATGGAGGGCCGGGATGCAGATGACATTTCGCTGGTATGGCGATGGAAATGATGATATTACACCGGAGATGATCCGGCAGATTCCGGGGGTGAGTGGACTTGTCTGGGCACTTCACGACAAGCAGCCGGGAGAGATCTGGACGGTGGAAGAGATAGAGAAAGTGCGAGCGCGCATTGAGGGTGCGGGTTTTCACATGGATGTGGTGGAGAGTGTCAACGTCCATGATGATATTAAGATCGGTCTGCCCACACGGGATCAATATATTGAAAATTATAAGACAACATTGAAAAACCTTGCAAAATTCGGTGTCAAAGTAGTGACTTACAATTTTATGCCGATCTTTGACTGGACACGGACGGATCTTTTTCATCCGCTGGAGGATGGATCCAATGCGTTATATTATGAAAAAAGCAAGATACAGGATGATTATAAGGAGATGGCGGAGTATATCCTGAAAAATCTGCACGGGAAAACATTTCCGGGCTGGGAGCCGGAGCGGATGACGAAGCTGGATGAACTTTTTGAGGCGTACCGCCCGGTGACGAAGGAAAAACTCTGGGAAAACCTGCAGTATTTTCTGGAAGCCATTATGCCGACCTGCCATGAGACCGGGATCAAGATGGCGATCCATCAGGATGATCCCCCATGGGATATTTTCGGGATTCCGAGATTGCTTTGTGATAAAGAATCTATAGGAAGGTTTCTTCATATGGTAGATGATGAATATAACTGTCTGTGTCTGTGTTCCGGATCGCTGGGTGCGAATATGGAAAATAATGTGGCAGATATCATTCGAACCTACTGTGACCGGATCGCTTTTGCCCATATCCGAAACCTCCGACACTACCCGAACGGAGATTTTTCAGAAGTTTCCCACAGAGACTGTGACGGTGATACCGGGATTCTGGAAATTATGCGAGCCTATCACGACTGTGGTTATACCGGCTATGTACGCCCGGATCACGGAAGACATCTCTGGGGAGAAGAAGCCCATTGCCGACCGGGCTACGGACTGTATGACCGGGCACTGGGAATCATGTATCTGTGGGGATGTTGGGATATGCTGGAACGATTGGATGGAAAAATCTGAGGTAACCGAAAACAGTCAAATATTGTATGTCTCGGGATTTTGACATATTCATGTCAAAACACCTCGCGGGACAGTGGCTACTGAATAGTTACGTATGGCTGTTCTATATACCTGTAACGCTCAAAAACATTCGTAATATGCACGTTTTACTTTGGAGAATGGCTACTTACTCATGTTTTTGATTCTAATATTTCGTATAAAAGAAAAATATATATATTGAAAAATAGAAATGGAACCTGACAATTCAAAAAATGAATGCCTGGTTCCATTTTTTTGCATTGCATGAGACCTTGACGACTGCCGCGCCAACGAGTCAAATTCGCGAAGCGTTCAACGATTAAGCAAAGGTTTTAATAAAGCCTCCATCCTCTGTCCATGCCTTCCATTCGTCCTTCACATCTTCATTCGGATCTCCCTGCTTCATAAAGCTCGTCCAGCAGGTCACCATTTCCTCAGCCAATGCATGATCCTCATCGGTCATCGGGCGCCAGCAACGGTTCAGAGTTCCGAAGGTGTACCACAATTCCGAAGAGTGGAAAGCACCGTCATCACTACCCGGCAGATCGTGGCAGAATTCGTAGAGATATACCGGAAGATCCTGTTTCCGGCAGGCATTTGCAAAAGAAACGGCAGCAGTGAAGAAACCACCCTCTCTGTGGGAAGCACCCTCCGGAATAAACAGATCGTCTTTGGTAACACCCATCAGATAAGGGATACGGGCCATGCCTCCTTCTTTTGTCAGAACATCCGGAGTATCCGGAAGTACATGACCGTCGACGACCGGACGAAACGGAAGGGATGGGTACAGAGTCATCAGCTCATCGGATCTGTCCAGCAGATCTTCTGCGGGGAGCCCGCGTAACTCTTCAATAGAAGAAACACCGCACAGTTCATAGAGCTTATCCGTTACCGCCTGCGCCTGTGCTTTGGTAAATACCATTGGAGACGGAAAACCGGCAATGCTTCCGCTCTGAAGGATAGCCTGATGGATCATCGGTGTGGCTAGCGGAGAAAATGTGAGTACATGTGAACTCATGGCTCCGGCGGACTGGCCCATGATTGTGATGTTATCCGGATTTCCACCGAAGGCAGCGATATTTTCATAGATCCACGCCAGTGCGGCAATCTGGTCGAGCAGTCCCTGGTTGCCGCTGCAACCAAGTTCTTCTTCCTGTTTCTTATCATAAAGGAAACCAAACACGTTGACACGGTAAGAAATAGTCGCCAGGATCACACCTTTTTTTGCATAAGCTTCCCCATCAAACTCCAGTTCTGTGGAAAACCCATGTTCAAAGCCACCCCCGTGAATCCATACTGCTACCGGAAGTTTTTCGGAAGCAGTGTGTGCCGGTGTCCAGATGTTCAGATACAGACAGTCTTCAGAAATCGGAAAATGAAAGTCCGGGTTATCATAGAATTCTTTCTGATATAAACCGTCCGGGTCGGTGAAATGCTGCATTGGGATGGAACGGAAAGTAAACGCATCATAAGCTTCTTTGAAGAGTTCCGGTTTTTGCGGTGGCGCAAAACGAAGAGCACCTGTGGGAATCTTTGCAAATGGAATGCCCCGAAAAACAGAATATCCATCTTTCTGAATACCGTTAATAGTTCCATAATTACTTGATACAGTTGTTAAAGTCGCCATTGAATAACCTCCCTGTTATCTCCGTTATGTTATTTTACAGAATAAAATGATTCAATATATAAATTTATAAATTACTCGTAATTGTTCAGTAGCCTCACAGTTATGAGTCAGAATGCTACCTACGGAATAGGTACAATTTATCATAGGATAAATCTGCAAAAAGCACCAGTAGTAAAAATACACAAAGATAGAAATTGAGAATTGGTAAAAAAGCAGTATAAACAGGGGATAGATAGAATAGTGAAATCATTTAGCCTGCAAAGGAATAAAAATTTGAACACATATTGATGCTGAGAGATATACGCAAGAAATGAATTAAAAAACCATAGAATGCATGAATTGTTCCATATAAAATGAAACGGTTCAAAAACGAAAAAAACAAAAACTGGGCAAGGAAATAAAAGGAATAGTAAAAATGCACAAAAAGTAACCGGTAACTTTGATGAAAAATCACAATTGCTTTGTGCAAGATGTTGTAGTATAGTAAATACAACGAAAGGAACTACGAAGAAACAAAAATGAACCGTTTCAAAGTAGCAAAGTGCATAAACTATTTTAGGAGGATATTTAATATGAAAAGAAAAGTAGTTGCAGCAGTATTAACAATGGCAATGGCAGGAAGCCTGCTGGCAGGATGCGGAAGCTCTTCTTCCGATGACTCTTCTTCCAAGAGTGAAACTACAACAACAGATGAAAGCGCATCTTCCGATGACAGTGATTCCGCAGACAGCGCACGCGGAGATTTCAGCGGCGTATCCATCACCATGCTGAATACAAAGAGTGAGATCCAGTCTCAGCTGGAAGCAGCTGCAGAGCAGTGGGGAGAACTGACAGGAGCAAAACTGGAAGTTTACACCATCGGTAGTGGTACACCTTCTCAGGAAGTATCTGCCAGATATGCGGCAAAGAATGCTCCGACACTGATCATGTGTGACCCACAGGACGTTGCTTCTATCTGTGAAGAAAAAGGTGTAGATCTGAGTGATGAATCCTGGGCAGCAAATGGTGGTACACAGTACGGTATCTCCGGAACAGACGGAAAACTGTACAGCTTCCCATTCTGTATCGAAGGCAGAGGTATGATCTACAACAAAACAGCAATCGAAGATACTCTGGGAGAAGACTGGGATCCGACTTCTGTAACAAACATGGATGACTTCGAAGCACTGCTGAAAAAACTGGTAGACAACGGTATGGAAAGCCCGGTGGCTCTGAACCAGGAAGACTGGAGCAATGCAGGACATTACTTCACACAGGTATATGAAGAGCAGGACGGAACACTGACCGGTACAGAAAAGATTATGGAAGATCTGAGAAACGGAAGCGTAGATCTGATGTCCAACGAAAGATTTACTTCTCTGATGGATACCTACGATCTGCTGATGGAATATAACATCAACAAAGCAGACCCGCTGGCTGCTGATTACGATGAAAACGCAGCAGACCTGGCAGAAGGTGATGTGGCATTCTGGTTCAACGGAAACTGGGCATGGGCAGAGATTTCTGATTACATTGAAGACGATACTGAGATCGGAATCATGCCGGTACCGCAGAACGGAACAGAAGGAAATGCTAACGTAAATGATTACATCTGTGGTGGTGCTACCAAACAGGTTATGATCGATAAAGAATGTAACGATGAAGATCAGCAGGCAGCAGCAAAAGATTTCCTTGACTGGCTGGCAAACACAGCGGAAGGAAACAAAGTACTGGTTGATGATTGCTCTTTAGTACCCGCATTCTCCAATATCACAGAAGATGCTACAAACATGCTGGGACAGAGTATTCAGAGATTTACTGTAGAAGGAAAGCTGTTTGATCAGCCTTCTAACTATCCTGGAGATCACTGGTCAGAAGTTGGTGCGTTCATGCAGAAATATCTGGACAAACAGATTGACCGTGCCGAATTCGCAAAAGAAGTTCAGGATTACTGGACAAATCTTTCCGAATAATCAAAAAGGCAGATACATAATTGGTTGCTAGTTAAGAAGTTGCCGGGCAGAGTAATGCATACTGACCCGGCAACTTTCACTAAAAGAGGGAAAGAAAGGCAACGAGATGAATAGTAAAAAAGAAAGCTTATGGAGCAAAGTTTCCACGTTCCTGGTATTTGCAGGTCCTGCAACCTTCGCATTCCTGGCCGTGGTAATCGTACCATTCTTATATGGTGTATATCTGACATTTACAAGCTGGGACGGCGTATCCAGCAACAAACCTTTTGTAGGACTGAAAAACTATGCGGCAGTAGTTGCAGACAGCAGCTTCTGGCAGTCCCTGGGACTGACACTGCTGTATGTGGTAGTTTCCGTAATACTGGTAAACGTGATCGGATTTTTACTGGCACTGCTGGTAACCGGAAAAATTAAAGGAAAGAATTTCTTCCGTGCCGGATTCTTTACCCCGAACCTGATCGGTGGTATCATCCTTGGTTATATCTGGCAGTTCGTATTTAACAAAGTTATCGTTTACTTTGGTGATGCGCTGAACGTTACCGTTCTGCAGAAATCCATGCTGTCAGGAAGTGCCTCTGCATTCGCAGCACTGGTACTGGTAACAATCTGGCAGTTCTCCGGTTACATGATGTTAATTTATATCGCAGGTCTGACCGGTGTATCCGAAGATCTGAAAGAAGCAGCCAAGATCGATGGCTGTAACGAATCTCAGACAACAAGATATATCGTACTTCCGCTGATGAGAGCATCTTTCACGATCTGTATGTTCCTGACCATCACCAGATGTTTCATGATCTACGATGTGAACCTGTCCCTGACAGAAGGTGGTCCTTACGGATCTACTGTTATGGCTGCCATGTATGTATATCAGAAAGCCTTTTCTGCAAAACAGTATGGTGTCGGACAGACAGAAGCAATCATCCTGTTTATCTTTACAGCGGTTATTGCAGTATCTCAGACAATCATCAACAAACGGAAGGAGGTTGAAGCATAATGGAAGGACAGGAAAAGACAGTAAGAGGCATCAAAACGTTCCTGAAAACACTAGTAACTGTAGTGCTGTTTATCATCTATATGTTCCCGTTCTACATGATCGTGCTGAATGCCTTCAAACACAAACGTGATATTATCAAAATGCCACTGAGCTGGGGTGGTAAAAAAGGTTTTACAACAGATAACTTTGTAGATGCTTTCCAGCAGATGAACTTCATGAACATCCTGAAGAACTCCCTGATCATTACCTGTGTGAGTGTGTTCCTGATCATTCTGTTCTCCTCCATGGCAGCTTATATCTTCGTAAGAAAAGCATGGAAGATCAATCAGATCATCTTCATGGTAATGCTGTTTTCCATGGTAATCCCGTTCCAGGTAGTTATGATCCCGCTGATCTCTATCTACGGTGGAACATTTGGAATCCTGAACCACAGAGCAACATTGATATTCATGCATCTGGGCTTCTCGGTATCCATGGCGGTATTCATGTTCCATGGATTTATCAAAGGTGGTGTGCCAATCTCTCTGGAAGAGGCAGCACAGATTGACGGAGCAGGAAAACTGAGAACATTTTTCCAGATCGTGTTCCCGCTGTTAAAACCGACCACAGCAACACTGGTTATCCTGTATGCCCTGTCTCTGTGGAACGATTACCTGCTGCCGAGCCTGATCCTGACAGATAAATCTCTGTACACAATCCCGATCGCAACCAAGCTGTTCCAGGGAACATACAGCAATGATATGGATCTTCTGATGGCGGCACTGGTTATGGCAATCATCCCGGTAATCATCCTGTATATCGCATTACAGAAATATATTATCGCTGGTGTAGTTGCCGGTGCAGTAAAATCATAATAAAGCGGTACTGAAAGGTGAGTGTATCTGAATCTGATAAAGAAAAGATACACTCACCTTTTCTTATATAAACGGAAAGCTGTTGGGGTCAAAAGGTATTTTGCCCCCTTTGATACCGGATTGATCCGTACTTCGTACTCTCACGACCCTGGTATCATAGAAAATAAAGTGTACAACAATACATAGACAATACGAGAAAATAATTCTATAATAAAAATAAATATAGCCTTTTCAGGTTCCGGTGAAGGACGCGTCATGTCAGAAACTAGCAGTGTCGAACTTGAGTATCTGATAGGATGGTGTGGGGGAGGAAAATCAAATGGTAACAATCAAAGACGTTGCACGGGATGCCGGTGTATCGGTGGGAACCGTGTCGAACGTACTGAATGGAGGACGTGTCAGTGAAGCGAGGAGAAAGCTGGTAGAAGCGTCCATAGAAAAACTGGGGTATCAGGTGAATACTCTGGCAAAGGGAATGCGGATGCAGAAGACCGATTATGTGGTTGTCATTCTGCCAAATCTGATCAATCCGTATTTTGCACTGTTGCTGGATGCCCTGGAAAGCGAATTGTCAGCAGTCGGAAAACAGGTACTGCTATGCCTGTCCGGTGATGATGCCGAACGGGAAGTGGCATTTATGGATATGGCAAAACAAAATAAAGTTGACGGAATCATTGGTGTGACTTACAGTAAGGTAGAAGAAGAACGGATCGAAAACATGGCTTTTGTTTCTATCGACCGTCACTACAAATCACACATCCCATGTGTGGCAGGAGATAACTGGCAGGGCGGCTGGCTTGCAGCAGAGAATCTGCATAAAAGAGGAGCTACAAACCTGTTGTGCTTTATGACAATGTCATCCGTAGACAGTGAAGTACGAAAAAGAAGAGTCGGTTTTACTGAATATTGTATGGAACATGATCTTTCCTGTAACAGTGTGGAAATGTCAGAAAAACAGATTGTTTCGGTTTATGAATCCTACGGATCCAGAAAACTGATCCACAATATGCTGCGGGCTTATATTTCCCCTTCCATGGGAGAACATTCCATCGATGGAATCTTTACCAGTTCGGATCACCTTGCAACGATCGTACAGGAAGAACTCGAAGAGATGGGAAAACGGGTTCCGGAAGATATCCAGATTATCGGATACGATGGTCTGCAGTTTTTAAATCAGGGGAAACCAATCGTATCGAGCATTGCGCAGCCGGTGCATGAGATTGCAAAAGAGGCTGTAAGGTGCCTGAACGAACTGATCGCGAATGGAAAAACAGAAGGAAATACAAAGATTCCGGTGAGCTTTCAGGAGGGACCGACAACGAAAACGCTTGTGACAGAAGAAAAATAATGGAGGACTTGAGATGATAAAGTGGCTGGAAGATGCAGTGTTTTATGAGGTATATCCACAGAGTTTCCGCGACAGCAACGGAGACGGAATCGGGGATATCCCGGGAATTACAGATAAATTAGAGTATATTCAGGAACTGGGCTGTAACGCCCTGTGGATCAATCCCTGTTTTACCTCACCGTTTTACGATGCGGGATATGATGTGGAAGATTATTATAGCGTGGCTCCGCGGTATGGAACCAATGAAGATCTGAAAAAATTATTTGAAGCGGCACACCAAAGAGGGATGCACGTACTTCTGGATCTGGTGCCGGGACATACCGCTGTGACACATCCGTGGTTTCAGGAATCGATGAAAGCGGAGAAAAATGAATATACCGACCGCTATGTATGGACCGACAGTCTGTATAAACGAATGGAAGATGTCAAAGGAATCGTCAGTGTCCTGCGTGGCATCTCCCCACGTCCGGCCAGCTGCGGCGTCAACTGTTTTTCCACGCAGCCGGCGCTGAACTATGGATTTGCTAATATTACCGATGCCGGCTGGCAGCAGCCGACCGATGCGCCGGGACCGATGGCTACCAGAGAAGAACTGAAAAACATCATGCGTTTCTGGCTGACACTTGGCTGTGACGGTTTCCGTGTGGATATGGCCGGTTCGCTGGTGAAAAACGATGAAGATAAAAAAGAGACGATCCGCCTGTGGCAGGATGTGCGGGCATTTTTGAATAAAGAATTCCCGGAAGCGGCGCTGGTATCCGAGTGGGGAAAACCGGAGGTGGCACTGGAAGCGGGATTTGATATGGACTTTTATCTGCATTTTGGAGATACCGGTTATATGGATCTGTTCCGGGGAGATCATCCTTATTTTGGTGGAGATCCGGAGAGTGATATCTCTGTATTTGCAGGGATCTTTGCAAAAAATCAGGAGAATCTGCGGGGGAAAGGCATGATGTGTATGCCAAGCGGCAATCACGATATGGCCCGGATCTCTTATCAGCTGGATGAAGAGCAGATGCGTCTGGCCTATGGATTTATCTATGGTTTTCCGGGAGCACCGTTCTTATATTATGGCGATGAGATCGGGATGCGTTATATCCCGGATATGATCTCTGTGGAAGGCGGTTACGAGCGTACCGGTTCGAGAACCCCGATGCAGTGGTCGAAGGGAGTCAACGGAGATTTTTCCAGTGCACCGTCCCGGATGTTATATATGGCGATGGATCCGGACACCGACCGTCCGGACGCGGAAAGCCAGATGGCACAGGAAGACAGCTTATATCACTGGATCCAGCGGCTGATCGTACTCAGAAAAGCGTATCCCTGCTTTGGAAATGACGGGTATGCGGAATTTGTCAAAGCGGAAAAAGGATGCTCTCCGATCGTGTTAAAAAGAGAAAAAGAAGGAAGCTGCGGATACGTGGTGCTGAATCCGTTCGATCAGCCACTTTTTGTTGAAGACTTCGGCATCGATCAGACCGAACAGCTGATCTGCCGTGGAGGGGCACCGAAAAAGACAGAAGATCATCAGCTGGAGATCGCTGCAAAGAGCATGGCCTGGCTGCTTGTAAAATAAAAGGAGGAATGAAATATGCCACAGATGCACTGTAATTTTTTTTCCTACTCCCTGGGACACGGAGTAGATCTTACGATCACCCTGCCGGGGGTAAGTCCCTGTGATATGGATGATCCGGCTTTATTAACACATCAGATGCCGGAAAAATTCCCGGTGTTATACCTCTTACACGGCCATGGAAATGATTATCTTTCCTGGGAGCGTTTTACCTGCGTCAGCCGTTATGCGGAAGAGTACCGGATCGCAGTAGTCTCGGTATCGGTAGGAAATACCCTGTACATGGATACCATCTACGGAGAAAAATACTATGAATTTATCGGAAAAGAGGTTCCGGAATTCGTGAAGGCATATTTCCCGGTCACAGACCGGCCGGAACACACGTATATTGCTGGTGCGTCCATGGGCGGCTACGGAGCACTTGTCCATGCGATGAAAGATACCGAGCAGTATCGTGCGGTCGGTGCTTTTTCACCGGCAACGGTATGGGCGAAAGATCTGGAAGAAAAAGTAGGCCATAAGTTCCCGGAACCGATGGATCTGTACCAGATCATCCGTGACGATGTGGATGCGGGTAAGAAGCTGCCGGATATCTTCTTCTGTGTGGGAAACAACGATTTCCTGATTGAATCGGTGGACCGTTTTGAAGAATATCTGAATGAATTAAAGATCGACCACCGCTTTGACCGGGTGGATGGTTATGAACATGAATGGAGATTCTGGGAGCTGGAACTGCCGGAATTCCTGGACTGGCTGCCGCGGACCGACAGTTACGCGAAAATGGGTAAACATAAGATGTAAAGGATACCAGGGGAACAATCCGGTATCATATGACAGGAGGAACTTTCATGAATTTTGATGTATTCGAGAAAAAAGCAAAGGAACTGGGTGTTCTGGGAATCGTTGTGACGAAAGACGGAAAAGAAATCGGCAAGAAACTGTGGGATGAGCAGTGCAGAAGAAATGTATATTCTGCAAGTAAAAGTTTCACTTCCACAGCTGTGGGAATCGCAGTAAAAGAAGGTCTGCTATCTCTGGATGAAAAACTGGTGGACTGTTTTGATGAAGATCTTCCGGAAACTGTCAGTGACAATCTGGCAAAGGCAACAGTAAAAGACCTTCTGACCATGTGTCTCGGACAGGAAAAAGCAGAACTGATGGGTGCACAGCGTCCGGTTTATGAGGAAGAGGACTGGGTAAAGATGAGTCTTGCCTTCCCGTTTGTCTACGAGCCGGGAACAAAGTTTGTATACAATAACGTAGGTCCGTATCTTGCAGGTGTTCTGGTAGAGCGGAGAGCCGGATGTGATCTGGTATCCTACCTGTATCCGCGACTGTTCAAACCGCTGGGCATCGCCCGTCCGACCTGGGAACTGGATCCCTATGGTCATGTCTTCGGTGCCGGCGGACTTTTCCTGACAATGGATGAACTCCACAAACTGGGACTTCTCTATCTGCAGAACGGAAACTGGAACGGAAAACAACTGGTACCGGAAAGCTGGGTAAAGGAAGCCACCAGCAAACAGGTAGAAAACGACAAAGACAGCTTCGGCTATGGCTACCTGTTCTGGGGCGGTAGGGAAAACACTTTCCGAGCCGACGGAAAATATTGCCAGTGGTCCATTATCAGTCGGGAGAAAAACGCGGTTATCACTGTTATCGCAGAATGCCGCAGAGACCAGGAACTGATGGATGCGGTGTTTACGGAGGTATTTCCGCAGGTATAAACGGATAATGAAACATATAATGATATCATATAATACAAAAGAAGCAGAAATCTATTTTCGAATTTCTGCTTCTTTTGTATGTGGGCCAGCGAAAACCTGAAATGCCTATCTGGCATTCTAAAATTATAAAACCGGCAATGATACATTTACTTTGCAGATTCACAGGTCATACTGTTCGCAAAAAACCTTCCATTACATCCATCGCCGCCCCATAAGCCGCCGCTCCGGTCTGGTAGGTGCACAGTTTTACAAAGCTGCCATCGTCTTCGAAAGTATTGCGTTCAGCAACCAGGTGGCGAATCGTATCGAGCCAGGGGGTGAGAAAGCTTCCTACATAACCGCCGAGGATGATATCGTAGTCGAGGATCATATGCAGGTTGTTGATGACGACTGACAGATGTTTCAGATAGGTATCCCAGACGGGACGATATTCCCGGTTGTTTTGCTGAAGTTCGAGAAAGAAATCTTTCAGCCGCCCGCCGGACAGATCCGAGAGGACTCTGGCGGAACAGTAGGAATCGACGCAGCCGGTTTTTCCACAGTAACAAGGTCTTCCGCCGGGGATCAGGGTCATGTGACCGGCTTCTCCACAGCGGAAAGCATCGCCCGGAAGCAGATTGCCATCGTGAAAGATGGCACCGCCCACGGTGTTACTCAGAGAAAGATAAAAGAAGGAGGAAGGCAGATCCGAACCGATGCCTTCCGCAAAAGCACCTGCATTTGCATCATTTAAAAAGGTACAGTGCCATGGGAAATACGATTGTATTTCCGAAAAAGGCAGATCCCGCACACCGAGGGCATGGGAATAAGTGATCATTTTCTGCACCGGATCGACGATTCCTGGAAGAGAGATGCCAAGACCGAGGATCTGTTCTCCGGAAATCTCCGTTTCCAGGAGAAAATCATCAATTTTCTGACAGACTTCGGAGAAATAGGCGGAACTTCTGGAAAAACCAAGCTGTATTCTTTCATGTTTTATAATGTCTCCGATCAGATTCAAAAGAAGGATGCCAAGATGATTTCGGGTGATATCCAGTCCGAGGGAAAACCGATAATCCGAAGCGGCACACAGCGCTCTGGCTCTGCGGCCACCGGTGGACTGCATCTCTCCGAGATCCCGCAGAAGCCCCGATTCGAGAAGTTCTCTGGTGGTGTTGGTCACGGTTGGGAGACTCAGGTGCAGGTCGGAGGCGATATCCGGATTGGATACTGTTCCATGGGTACAAATATAACGGAAAATCTGATTCCGGTTTTTCTTTTTCACTTCTTTATTTGTCAGTCGTTGATGCTCCATAGTTCCTCCATTTATTCTTATATATTCCGAAAGATAGTAAGCTTCATTCGTATCAGATTAAATTATAACATGATTTCGCGGGAAATGTTAAAAATATCTGCTTATGCGATTAGTATAAATTCTGTGCATCGCAAAGCGTGTTACTGGGAACGGAGTGAACGGTAACCATTTTCATGCCGGAACACCTCACGGGATCCTATCTACTGAAGGATTATAAAAAACCAAAAAAAATCAGGAAAATGATAGACAAGATTCTGAAATCAGGGTACAGTAGTAAGGTACAAAATTTTTAGAAAGTGAGTAACGTATGGAGAAAGGAAACAAACGAGGAAATTTTACCGGATCTATTGGATTCGTACTTGCAGCAGCAGGAAGTGCTGTCGGACTGGGAAATATCTGGAGATTTCCGTATCTGGCAGCGAAGGATGGAGGAGGAACCTTTATTCTGGTTTACATTATTTTGGCACTGACATTTGGTTTTACGCTGTTGACCACAGATGTAGCCATCGGAAGAAAAACCGGACAGAGTCCGTTGAATGCGTACCGGATGATTCACCCCAAATGGGGCGGTCTTGGCATTCTGGCGTGTATCATTTCGGTTGTGATTCTGCCCTATTATTGTTCCATCGGTGGATGGGTACTGAAATATCTGGGAACCTTTATCACCGGACATGGGGTGGAAGCCGCACAGGACGGTTATTTTACCGGCTATATCACAAGCGTGTGGCAGCCGATCATCTGGCTGTTTATCTACCTGTTCTTGACCGCATTTGTTGTTTACAGGGGAGTAAACAAAGGAATTGAAAATTACAGCAGGATCCTGATGCCGATTCTTCTGATCATGATCGTTGGCATCTCCATTTTTTCGATGACGCTGTCTCACAGCGATGCGGACGGTGTGACAAGAACCGGTTTGCAGGGGCTGAAAGTTTATCTGGTACCAAATTTCAGTGGTATGACACTGAAAGACTTTGTGATCGTATTTGTCGATGCACTGGGACAGCTGTTCTTCTCGATCAGTGTGGCGATGGGTATTATGGTAACTTATGGATCTTACGTAAAGAAAGAGACCAATCTGATGCGGTCTATTAATCAGATTGAATGGTTTGATACCGCGGTGGCTCTGCTGGCCGGTCTGATGATCGTTCCGGCCGTGTATACGTTCATGGGAACGGAGGGAATGTCCGCCGGTCCGGGACTGATGTTTGTATCACTGCCGAAGATTTTTGAGGCGATGGGAGCAGCCGGTCCGGTCATCGGAACGATTTTCTTCCTGATGGTATCTTTTGCAGCGGTAACATCTTCCGTATCTGTCATGGAATCGATTGTATCTAACATTATTGACCGGTTCCATGTGAGCAGAAAGAAAGGAACGGTTCTGGTAACAATCTATGCATGTATTGTCGGAGTGATCGTGTGTCTGGGATACAATGTCCTGTACTTTGAACTGAAACTTCCGAATGGTGCGGTTGCACAGATCCTGGATCTGATGGATTACCTGAGCAACAACCTGTTGATGCCGACTGTTGCACTGCTCAGCTGTATCCTGATCGGCTGGGTGGTAAAACCACAGACGATTATTGATGAAGTAACGATTGGCGGCTATAAGTTCGGAAGAAAGAAACTGTATATTGCTATGGTAAAATTCATCGCGCCGGTTCTGCTGGCAGCACTGCTTCTGCAGTCACTGGGTGTGTTCAGCCTGTAGCGTAAACCTGAAAAGGATTGCTCGAAAAAGTACGGAACAATCCGACATCAAAAACATAAAAAGTTCGAATCCACGAGTTGTTATACAACAGATGGATTCGAACTTTTTATGCTTTAGAATGATATGTTATAACTTTTTCAGGTGTGGAGTTCTTTTGCAACACTTGTCCGATAAAGGGCGATAGCAAGCACAGCGGTCAGCAGATCTGAAATAGCCTGCGACAGCAAAATCCCCTGATATCCGATTGTGTGGGAAGCAATCGCAAGTACAATGGCAAAGATCACTCCCTGGCGGCTGATCGATAACAGAAACGCGTTTCTTGCCATACCTGCGGACTGGAATGTACAGGTGGTGACCAGAACAATCGCCACGAACACCATACCGAGCAGCTGCATCCGGAGCATCGGAACGCCGAGGGAGACGATTGTGTTATCTTTCATAAAGATTCGGATCATCGGGCGGGCTGCCAGAGAAAGAAGAATGGTCAGAAGAAGACCAAGACCACATTCAAACTTATAGGCGAAAGAAAGGATTTCTTTCAGCCGGCGGCGATTTTTTGCACCGTAGTTATAACCGATCAGCGGCTGTCCACCGAAGGCAAATCCAACCAGAATCAGCACGGCGATCATGTTGACTTTCATGACGATTCCCATGGCTGCGACGCGGTCGTTTCCGAAAGGCAGAAGAGAGCGGTTCGTGAGTGCCATGCCGAGACTCTGCATCAGGTTGGTGATGGAAGCCGGGATACCGATGGCGAAGATCTGAAGCAGCTCGGCTTTGTGAATATAGAACCCGGAAGGACTGACGGAAAGCCGTTTGCTGCGGGTCAGTAAAAACCAGACAAAGAAAATATCAGAACAGATATTTCCGATAACCGTAGCAATCGCCGCACCCGCTGCGCCGAATCCAAGCACGGAAATAAAGATCGGATCCAGAATGATATTAACTACAGATCCAAGAATCGTACCGACCATGGAAGCTTTGGCAAACCCTTCGGTACGAAGCAGATTTGACGGAGTCAGTGCCACAATGATAAATGGAGCACCAAGCACCAGCCAGGTATAGTATTGGGAAGCGTAGGTATAAGTGTCTGTGTCAGCACCAAGAAGTCCGAGGATCGACTGGCGAAACAGCAGCATAAAAGCAGCGATCACGATTCCGCACAGGATCGCACCATAAAAACAGAAGACGCTGAGTCGTTTTCCGTCCGCGTCTTTTTTTTCTCCGAAGAGACGGGAGATCACGGAACTTCCACCGAGTCCGAAGATATCGCCGAGGGCGATCATCAGGGTAAAAATCGGTGCGCCGAGAGAGACACCTGCCACAAGATTGGTGTTGCCGGTTCGGGCAATAAAGTAAGTATCTACCATATTATAGACCAGTGAGATTACCATACTGAACACCACAGGGAGTGCCATCGTAAAAAAGGCTTTCGGCACGGGAGCCTTTTCAAAAATTTCATTTTCCATTGGGGAACCTCCTTTAATTATAGCTGTTTACATAGAGATAAGGGTCAAAGCTGTGATTGACCCTTACTGCTATCTATTATATCGGAAAATAAATGGACAGGCAATACAGTTAAAAAGTACCAAAATTTCACAATGATTTTTAGTGAATATAAATAAAAAGTGAGGATTATATTACTGTTCCCGAGTAATATCCCGCGAGGCGTTTTGGGGGAGTGAAGGTCACAGAAAAAACCGAGAGATATCGCGCAAATTTATGTGATCAGCATAAATTTTGTGCATTGCGCAGCGTGTTACTGGCTGCGGAGTACCAGTAACAGAATTATCAACTAAAATAGGACAGTAGCGAAAATGATTTGGAAAATATACGGAAAAATGATAAGATAATAGATATATAAAACGATGATATGGGAGGAAAAAATAATGGCAGATTTATTTCACAGAGTCAGTATTCGAAAGTATCAGGAAAAAAAGGTAGAACCGGAAAAACTGGATTATATTCTGAGGGCGTCCATGGCAGCACCATCTGCCTGTAACCAGCAGCCGTGGGAATTCTACATCGTGGAAGATCCGGAGATTTTAGAAGAACTTTCTGAGACAACACCATACGCAAAACTCACTGCGAAAGCACCGGTGGCGATCGTTACCGCTTACCGGAAAGAATGTACCGTACCGGCGTACGCACAGATTGACCTGAGTATCTGTATGGAAAATATGTGGCTTGCCACCGATGAAGTGGGACTTGGCGGTGTCTGGATGGGAATCGCGCCGTTAGAGGACAGGATGGAAAAAGTAGAAAAAATCATCGGTATTCCGGAAAGTCAGCGGGCCTTCGGTATCTTTGCACTGGGATATCCGGCAGAAGAGAGAACCCAGCAGGATCGTTATGATGAAACCCGGATCCACCGTGTGACAAGAGGATAAGACGGGAACGAAATGTACACAGATCTTACCAAAGGAAACATAGGAAAATCGCTGTTACTCTTTGCACTGCCCATGATGGCGGGAAATCTGTTGCAGCAGTTTTATAATATTGCAGATACGCTGATTGTAGGAAGGGTGCTGGGAAGTGAAGCGCTGGCGGCGGTGGGTTCTGCCTATACACTGATGACATTTCTGACCTCGATCTTTCTGGGACTCAGTATGGGAAGCGGGGCGTTATTTTCTATTTATCAGGGAAAGGGAGAAAAAGAAGGGCTGCGGGTGACGGTTCTTCATGCGGGTGTGCTGATCCTTGGAGTGACACTGCTTTTGAATGTGGCAGTCTACCTTGGAATTGACGGAATTTTAGTATTTCTGAAAGTACCGGAAGAAGTATACGCAGGAATGCGGGAGTACCTGCTGGTGATCTTTGCGGGAATCCTCGCAACATCCCTTTACAATTTCTTTTCCTGCATGCTCCGTGCCCTCGGCAATTCAACCGTGCCGCTGGTATTTCTTGCCGTATCAGCGGGATTAAATATTGCGCTGGATCTCTTGTTTGTGATGGTATTTTCACTCGGAATCGCAGGTGCGGCGCTTGCGACAGTATTCGCGCAGTATGTGTCGGGAATCGGGATTACCCTGTATGCATGGAAATGCAGCAGAGAGTTTTTGCCGGGAAAGGCAGAGTTGCATTATGACAGGGGGATTTTAAAAGAAATCGCCAATCTGTCCACGCTGACCTGCCTGCAACAGTCAGTGATGAACTTCGGGATTCTGATGGTGCAGGGACTGGTCAACAGTTTCGGATCGGTCATTATGGCAGCTTTTGCGGCGGCAGTAAAGATTGATACATTTGCTTATCTGCCGGTGCAGGATTTTGGCAATGCGTACTCAACCTTTGTGGCACAAAATTACGGCGCGGGAGAGAAAGAACGGATCTGGAAAGGAACCCGGCAGGCATTTGCAATCAGCGGAGTGTTCAGTCTGATCATTTCCGCACTGGTGTATGCGGGTGCCCCGTATCTGATGCGGATCTTTATCCGGAAAAGTGAGACGGAAGTTCTGGCAGCGGGTGTACAGTATCTTCGCATCGAGGGAGCCTGCTATATCGGCATCGGATTCCTTTTTTTGCTGTATGGATATTACCGCGCGATCAAGCAGGCGGAAATGTCGCTGGTTCTGACTGTGATCTCGCTGGGATTGCGCGTATTACTGGCGTATGTATTATCGGCCTGGGTCGGTGTGATCGGGATCTGGGTGGCAATTCCGATTGGCTGGGCGCTGGCGGATCTTACCGGGCTGGTTTATATGAAGAAGAGTAAAAAATTAAGAAAAGAGTAAAACAGAAAACACCTTTACGGAAAAACAGGATCGTATATGATCCGTTGATTTCCATAAAGGTGTTTTTTATAAAAATGGGTTTATCCAGATATTATTTACGCGAGCAATGAGTCAAAGTCCGTGCTTGCACGAGAACTTGACGACTGCCGTGGATGACAGTTTGGATAATGGCTGAGCAGCCGGTTTGTATCAGGATAACAGATACTTCTGAATCACTTCGGCACACCCGTCATGGTCATTATCCTGCATCGTAATCACATCTGCCAGTGCTTTGATCCGGTCCTTCGCATTTGCCATAGCCACCGGAAGACCGGCTGCTTGTAATGCTGCGGCATCATTATCGGCATCTCCGACTACGATCGTCTGGGAAAGCGGGATGTGCAGATATTCACAAAGTCTGGAAAGTCCGATCCCTTTGTGGATCCCCTTTGCGGAGATTTCCAGGGAAGTTGTCTCAGCATCGGCAAGTTCGACATCCAGTCCCAGATCCAGGATCCGCTTTCTTTTTTACGGTATCGACAGGAAGAGTCCTGGAATAAATGGTTTCTTTTGTGGCGTGATTATATACAAGAGCACCACTTACACAGTTTACATAAGTAAGATCCGGAAGCAGTGCAAAATATTCTTCCAGTTCCGCCGGACACCGCCCGGTATTTAAAATTACAGTTTTTCCCGCGAGGGCAGCCTAGTGGATCCAGTGGATACAGGCAGGTGAGATTTCTTTTTGACTGTTTAATAAAGTGCCATCCATATCAAAGGCGATCAGCTGATAATCGGACATCGTAAAGTTCCTCCTGCGTAGGGTAATAATCGTTTCGGTACAAATTTATCATATTTGCATGGTGCAGGCAATACTTGACAGCGAAAGCAATACCGAACATAATGTAGGCATGTGAAACTGATGAAATGATAGGAAAACAACATGAGGTGACGAGATATGGTTACAATCGATCTGATTACCGGATTCTTAGGTTCGGGGAAAACAACATTTATCAAACGCTATGCAAAATACCTGATGGATCAGGGAATGAACATCGGGATTCTGGAAAATGATTTTGGCGCGGTCAATGTGGATATGTTGCTGTTACAGGAACTGATGGGGGATAAGTGTGAACTGGAGATGATCGCCGGTGGATGCGACAGGGAAACACACCGGAGGAGATTTCGCACCAAACTGATCGCGATGGGAATGTGCGGTTATGACCGGGTGCTGGTGGAACCATCAGGGGTGTATGATGTGGATGAATTCTTTGATGTGCTGCGGGATGAACCGCTGGATCGCTGGTATAAAATAGGAAATGTCATCACCGTAGTCAACGCAAAGCTGGAACCGGAGCTTTCGGAAATGTCCGAGTATCTGCTGGCTTCGGAGGCGGCGCATGCAGGAGCGGTGGTGTTAAGCCGTGCGGAAGAAGCGACGGAGGAGGAGATGCAGGCAACGATCATGCATCTGAACCGAGCACTGGAGAAGGTACACTGTGGTCGCAGACTGGATCAGGAGATTATCCGAAAAGGCAGCCTGTCGCTCACGGATGCGGATTTTGCAAAGATTCAGCAGTGCGGTTATGTGCAGGAAAATTATCAGAAAATGGATCTGACCGAGGAAAACAGTTTTGACACGGTGTATGTGATGGAACGGAAGATGACGGTGGAAGAGATTCTTGCAGGCATGAATAAAATCTTTGCCGACCCGTCCTGCGGGGAAGTCTTCCGGATCAAAGGATTTATGCAGGAAGAAAACGGCAGCTGGATTGAGGTCAATGCAACCCGCCATGAATTGCAAAAACAGCCGATCAAAGAAGGACAGGAGATTCTGATCGTGATCGGGGAAAGATTGCAGGAAGAGAAGATTCGTCAGTACTTGAATTAATTAAACAATTTGCAATATAGTATAAAAAGAAGCGAAAAAAATGCAATTACAAATGGTGCAGGCTGATATATAATATAAAAGGCTGTTGCTGAACAGACAGTATCCCTTAAAAGAGAGATACTGTCTGTCTTGAGTATATGGACAACAGGAAAATAGAAAAAGAAAAACATGGGAGGAAAAATGAAAGATAAGTATCAGAAAACCATATATGCCTGTTTTATCGGCTATGTGGTGCAGGCGGTCGTCAATAACTTTGTACCGCTGTTATTTTTAACCTTTGAAAAAACATATGGGATTCCGTTGCGTAAGATCACGATGCTGATCACGCTTAACTTCGGTATCCAGCTGATCGTGGATCTGTTATCCGCCGGATTTGTCGATAAGATCGGCTACCGGGTATCGATCGTGATCGCACATGCGGCATCCGCGTTGGGACTGCTCGGTCTGGTCGTACTGCCGAATCTTTTACCGGATGCGTATACAGGAATTTTGCTGTCCGTTATGATCTATGCGATCGGCGGCGGTTTGATCGAAGTGCTGATCAGCCCGATTATGGAGAGTTGCCCGACAGGCAACAAAGAAAAAGCGATGAGCCTGTTACATTCGTTTTATTGCTGGGGACATGTGGCAGTCGTACTGATTTCCACCTGCTTCTTTAAAATTTTCGGGATTGAAAACTGGAAGATCCTTGCGTGTGTCTGGGCAATTATCCCGATCGTGAACGGACTGATTTTTGTAAAAGCACCGATTGCTCCTCTGGTAGAAGAAGGAGAAAACGGAATGACAATCCTTGATCTGTGCAAGGAAAAAATGTTCTGGATCCTGATGCTGATGATGATCTGCGCCGGAGCCAGTGAACAGGCGGTCAGCCAGTGGGCATCCACCTTTGCGGAAAAAGGTCTGGGTGTCAGCAAGGCGATCGGGGATCTGGCAGGTCCTATGGCGTTCGCCATCCTGATGGGAAGCGCCAGAGCATTTTATGGAAAATTCGGTGATAAGATCGATCTGGATAAATTCATGGTAGGCAGCGGGTTACTCTGTATCGGCTCCTACCTGCTGATTTCCCTGTCCCCGCTTCCGCAGCTGTCCCTGTTGGGATGTGCGATCTGCGGTCTGTCCGTAGGAATCATGTGGCCGGGAAGCTTCAGCAAGGCATCTGCCGTCATGCGAAACGGCGGAACCGCTATGTTTGCATTGTTAGCCCTCGGCGGTGACCTTGGCTGCTCCGGCGGTCCGACACTGGTTGGCTATGTATCCAGCATGTTCTCCGAAGATCTGAAAAAAGGAATCTTCGCAGCGATTGTATTTCCGGTGTTACTGATCGTGGGAACGGTGCTGTCCGGGAAGAAACGGGCGGTGAAATAAAAAATTTGATGAGAAAATAAGGAAGAGATACATGAAAGAATATCAAAACATCAGCCACGGCTTCGGGCCGGTGTATAACAGCGAGTCACGGATACTGATCCTGGGAAGTTTTCCTTCTGTGAAATCGAGGGAGCAGGCATTTTTTTACGGACATCCGCGGAATCGGTTCTGGAAGGTGCTGGCGGCAGTGCTGAAAGAGGAGGAGCCACAGACGGTGGAAGAGAAAAAGGCGATGCTTTTCCGGCGCGGTGTTGCCGTGTATGATGTGATCGAACAGTGCAGTATCATAGGGTCGAGTGACAGCAGTATCAAAGATGTGGTTCCGGCGGATCTGGGGAAAATCGTGGGAGAATCGCAGATTCAGAAGGTGTACACAAACGGAAAAACAGCCGGAAAGCTTTATAAAAAATATCAGGACAAAGAGATGAACCTTCCGATGGAAGAACTGCCGTCCACAAGCCCTGCCAATGCGGCGTACTCTCTGGAGAAACTGACGGAGATCTGGAGCCGTGCGATCACGGAAGTCTGAGAAAATGAATTAAAACATGTTCCGCCAATCATGCATGAGGGATTCAGGAAAATAACAGAAAAATTCGCATAAAAGTCTTTTCAAAAAGGCATACTATATCTGAATGCAACACAAAAAAGGAGGCAGTCAGAAATGATGGAACAGGAAGAGACGATCCGGCTGTTACAGGAGTGTGATGCCGGTGTACAGATGGGAATTACCTCGATTCAGGAGGTGCTTCCGTATGTGAAAGAAGGAAAATTCCGACAGTTGTTACTTGCATGCAGGGATAAACACGAAAAACTGCAGGAGGAAATCCAGCGGGAACTGGAAGCCAGCCGGGAAGAGGGGAAAGAGCCGAACCTGATGGCAAAGGGCATGTCCTGGATGAAGACCAAGGGAAAACTGGCGATGGATGAGTCCGACGCAACGATCGCGGATCTGATGACGGATGGGTGCAATATGGGAATCAAATCATTGCACCGCTATCTGAACCAGTATGCAAAAGCAGAAGAAAAAGTAAAAGATATTGCAAAAAGACTGATTAATATAGAAGAAAAACTTACGGTGGATATCCGGTCGTATCTGTAAAAAAAGACGATGTTTCATAACTTCTGAAAAGAGTATGAGACATCGTCTTTTTACTTAAGGGAAATGACATAGCTGTAAATTTAAAATATTCCGTACGGCGTATACTATAGTGTTAAAAAAATAACGAAAATGTCGGAATTGACATAAAGGTACGCACAAGTATGTCAATAGAGAAAATAGTTGGAAAATTGCTGAAATTTACACAAAAAAAACAAGGCATTTTTGACGGGATGATAAAAATCACGTCGGAAAACAATCAAACGTTGTAATCAGACCGTCAACATGGCATAATAAGAAAGGAAATGTTAAGAAAAAGAAAATAATAGGTAAAGCAAAAGTAAAAAGTAACCAAATGTAGAATGTGTCCGTCCCGGAAACAGACCGGGATGTCAGACAACAGAGGAGAAAAATATGGCAATATTTTCAATGATTTTGTCTTTGCTATGCGGAGTAGCATTATTTTTGTTTGGAATGTCTTTGATGGGTGATGGTCTGAAGATGGTAGCCGGTAACAAACTGGAAGCCTTCTTATATCGAATGACAAATACTCCGTTGAAAGGAGTAGCTCTTGGTACGGGTGTTACCAGTGTGATTCAGTCGTCATCCGCCACGACCGTCATGGTCATCGGTTTTGTAAACTCCGGTATGATGAAGCTGAAACAGGCGATCGGTATCATCATGGGTGCCAATATCGGAACCAGTATTACCGGCTGGATCCTGTGTCTTTCCTACATCGGAGGAAGTGGCGGAGGAATCGCAAGTATCTTTTCCACTGCGACCATTTCTGCCGTTGTAGCTGTAGTTGGTATCGTTTTCCGTATGTTCTGCAAACGTTCCGTACATAAGAATATCGGAAATATCATGCTTGGTTTTGCCATCCTGATGACAGGCATGCAGATGATGAGTGGAGCGGTTTCCCCGCTGCGTGAAAATCCTACCTTTATCAAGATGCTAACGATGTTTTCCAACCCGCTGGCAGGTATCCTGGTAGGTATCCTGTTCACAGCAGTTTTGCAGAGTGCGTCTGCCACCGTTGGTGTGCTGCAGGCACTTTCCGTTACCGGTCTCTTAACATTTGCAAGTGCCTTCCCTATCGTACTGGGAATCGGTGTTGGTGCAGCCTGTCCGGTTCTGATTTCTGCGATCGGCGCTAATAAAAACGGAAAAAGAACAGCACTGGTTTATCTGTTGAATGACCTGTTCGGTCTGCTCATGTGGTCGATCATCTTCTATACGGTCAACGCGTTTGTGCACTTTACCTTTATGGATATGGTGATGACGCCGGTATCTATCGCACTGTTAAATACCGTCTTCCGTGTGGCAACCGTAGTGGTACTGTTCCCGTTCATTCCGAAGATCGAGAAATTGGTATGTATCCTGGTCAAAGACAGTGCGGAAGAACTGGAAGACGAAGCAGATTTTGACCTGTTAGAGGAACGTCTGCTGAACTATCCGGCACTGGCAATCGCACAGTGTCACCGTGCGATGAACGGTATGGCGAAGAAACTTCGCAAGAATGTAAACAGAGCCATGAATCTGCTGAACGAGTATCAGCAGGACAAGTTCGATAAAGTACAGAGAAAAGAAGACCTGATCGACAAATACGAGAGCCGTCTGGGCGAGTATCTGATCCAGCTGACCAAACGTGAGATGAACACGGCACAGACCCGTCAGGTATCCCTGTATCTGCATACGATCGGTGACTTTGAGCGTATCGGTGACCACGCATCTTATATCGCACATATGTCGAACGAGATGCATGACAATCACACGGACTTTTCACCGGCAGCCTGGAATGAGTTGAATATCGTGATGGAAGCAGTACGTGAAGAGATCAACATTACCTGTAATGCTTTTCTGAATGATGATAAGGAGGCAGCGCAGCGTGTAGCCCCTCTCGGTGTTGTTATTACCCATCTGTGTGATGAACTGAAGATGCACCATGTGGAACGACTGAGCAATGGCAATTGCGGGCTGGAAGAGGGAACTGTATTTAACGATATCCTGAATAGCTTCGGACGAATTGCATCCCATTGTGCAAGTGCCATGGTAGCCCTGATGAAGAGTGGCGAACAAGACCCGGATATGCATATCCGCGACAGTAAGATCTATCCGACGGACAGTTTCGAATATTACACATACTTCAGCGAGTACAAAAAGAAATATGATATCACTGAAAAAGGTGAAGAGCACGTGCTGAGCATGGAGCCGGAAGAAATAGAATAAAAAATATAAATTCAGAAAGCTTCCCGGGATTTTCCCGGGAAGCTTTTTTACTCTACAGGAAATTGCTTTCCTGTAAAGTAAAAAACGCTCCGCGAGGATGCGCAGTGTGTTTCTCATAGTTTACATGAAATTATTTTTATGGAATCCTTTGTTGTTGTTCACTGGTGATATTCTGCAAGGCGTGTTGCTGAGAACGGAGTGAACAGTAACCAGTAACAATCTTTTTGCACAGATGAATAATATAGTAGTGCGGAAAGAAGGGTTCTGTTATAATAAAAACAGAAGAAACCGGTGATGGCATTATGGCTTGTATGTCTCGGAATTTTGACATATTCATGTCAAAACACCTCGCGGGACAGTGGCTACTGAATAGTTACTATAAATCAATACTTACAAAAGAAAGCAGACAGGAAGGGGGAAATGTATGGGTCTGGCAATTGGATTACTTTTGGGAGCAATACTTCTGTTTTGGCTGGGAACCCGGCATCGGAAAAAGGTTTATGCCGAGTATGAGGATGACAGCCAAAAGTACACAGCCACCACAACTATGACACTGATCAAACAGACGAAATCAGAAACCCAGCGCTGGGAAGACACTGGCGATGGAAACCGGGAGCTGATCACGGATATCTGTTATCTGCCGACCTATGAGTACACGGTAAACGGCGAGGTCTATTACTATACGAGCAATCATGGATCTGACACCGAGCAAAAGCCCGGTATGCAGCGTACCGGTTATTATGATCCGTCTGATCCGAAGAACATCACAGAATATCAGCCACAAAAACCTGTGCTTGGAGGTGCTCTCTTTTTTATCTTGGGAGCGGTATTGCTGATTTTCGGAGTTGTTGTGCTCTGGAATTCGTTATACTGGATGTTTTAGGACGGAATCGGCTGTAAAATTGTTTTATGAAAAATATTTGGGTCAAAAGGACGAGGTAATGATAAAAAGTCATTGCCGCGTCCTTTTTTGGATAGAAAAGGAATTTATACCACTTTTTGGTATTCTACCAGTTGTGAGCAAATACTTACCACTTATCGGAGAACAGTAGCATTTGTCTCTGGGAAACTTTATACTAGTATAATATCTTTTAATTAACTCGACTATATTTTGAGCCTGTACTATAATGTTCTTATAAAGATTTTGGAGGACATTTTTATGGGCAAAAGAGCATCATCAATCAAACTTAGCAATGAAGAAAGAGAATATCTGGAACTTCAAACTCGTGCCAGAACAATTCAGGCTCAAACAGTCGCAAGAGCACGAATTCTATTATTACGTGCGGATGGCGTATCAATAGATGCGATTGCTGACAAAGTAGATCTCAACCGCTGTAGCGTCATGCTTTGCCTAAAAAAGTTTAAAGAAGGCGGCATTGAAAACGCACTCTTTGATGCTCCTGGCCGTGGCAGAAATGCTGAGATTACAGACGAAGAAAAAGCCTGGATCATTAACATTGCCTGCCAGAAACCCATTGATTTTGGATATGCTGCTGAAACCTGGACATATGCAAAGCTGACCTCACATATCAATAAAACTGCTGAAGCAGCTGGATACACAAGACTTTCCACCATTCATAAAAGTACGGTAAATACGATTCTTGACGAGGCAGATATAAAGCCACATAAGATAACTTATTATTGTGAGAACAGGGATCCTGATTTTGATTCCAAAATGCATAATGTCCTGCTTGTGTATAAACAGCTCGAAATGCAGTTTGATGAATCAGGAAAGGTTATTGTATCCGATGATACACCTGTTCATGTGTTGTCTTATGATGAAAAGCCGGAAATACAGGCTATTACAACAATATCAGATGATTTAATGCCGGACGAAAAGCATCCGACCATCAGTAGAGATTACGAATACAAACGTTTAGGTACTCTTTCATTATTGGCTGCAATTGATCTTCAAACAGGAGAAGCGATTCCTCTTGTAAGAGACAAGCATAGCAGTAAGGAATACATTGAATTTTTGAAGATATTAGACGACAAGTACCCAAAGGGCGATAAAGTCCGCATAGTACTCGATAATCTTAAGGTTCATACATCAGAGGCGACCAGAAAATACTTGGCAACCGTACCGGGAAGATTCGAATTTGTATTTACTCCCAAACATGGATCATGGCTTAATATGGTTGAAGGTTTCTTTAGTAAGATGACTCGTCAGATGCTCAGAGGTATACGTGTCAAATCTAAGGAGGAACTTACTAATCGTATTTATAAATATTTTGCAGAAATAAATGAAGAACCGCTGGTGTTCCATTGGAAATATAATCTTGATGACATTGATGTATCGGAAGAAATCATTGTTGATACACTGCCTGTCAAAAAGTCGAGTTAATTAAAGGATGAAATACTAGGTTAAATATTATCATTTTTACCACTACAGAATATCATAGAATCTTTTTATAAGCATCTATTTTCATGTAATCGCTTTCTGAATCAGCTTTTTAAAAGACTGAGCGAATCTTTCATCATCTTCCTCTGTTCGTTTTCTCGGTCCTTTTATATGATTCTTATAGGAACTTCTTCTTGCTTTTCTATTCAGGTGTCGTTCCATCAACATCTGATCAATATTATCATCTGTATACCATTTACCCGATTGATGAATTGCATACGCACCTTTTCCCAATGCCATTGCTGCAACACCATAATCCTGTGATACAACAATATCTCCTTGTTGACAGATACTGATCAGCTTATAATCTACTGCATCGGCTCCAGCCCCTACAATAATCACTTCGCTGTAATCAGATGCTAAAACATGATTCGTATCACAGAGTAACGTCACAGGTAGATTATATGCTTTTGCAATTTTCTCGACAATGCCTACTACCGGGCAAGCATCCGCATCTACAAATATTTGCATTCTTCTCTCCTTTGAGCCATCATCAAAATAAACTTTGCTGTTCATACTCTGCCTGCCGTTTTAATATAACCGGCTTCTGATGCAAAATCGCTTCCATGTGATCATCCTCAAACCAATCTCTCAGCTGCTCTTTTTCTAATATCAGTGGCATACGATCATGCACTTTTATCATAGATTCATTGGCTGCTGTAGTCAGAATCACAAAACGCCGTTCATTTTCAATCCAATCGCAAAATCCGGCCAGATACATGACCGACGAATCTGGCCTGGTAAACTGATTCTTCTCTTTCAACCGATTCCATTCATAAAATCCGCTTACCGGAATCAGTATACGATGATACTGGATTCCATTTTTGAAAGATGGTTTATCCAAGACAGATTCCACCCTTGCATTGATAACCAGGTTTTTTCCTTTTGATAAAGGATATCCCCACCTGCAGATATTCCATTTTAATCTCCGATTTTTCATTTCAATAACCGGTGCCAAGTCATTGGGGTGAATATCACCAATAAACTGTTCTTGCATCATCCGGCTATCTATATTCTGCACAATTCTTTTAATTTCATCTGACATATCAGAATCGATATAATATCTGCCACACATTTTTGTTTGATCCTATACTCCTCCATCTGTTCTTTCACTTTTACAAATCTTACCTGTTTTTCTCAATTATCACTTTTTCGACTTAGTGAACCACCCCTCTTTAAATCCAGATATCTTGCCTGCTCCATAAATACCTGTAACTCCATAAATTTCTATCGCCTCATTAACAATTGGCGAGATTTCATTTTTTGCACCGATTACCCAAAGATGCCCTGATCTTTTTCTATCATCAACCACTTTCAGTCCTTTATCCTCAAAAAACTCTTTCAATCCTTTATATATTTCTAGATTATTTGTATCTTTTATTTCCTTAGAGCTTCTCTTTTCTCGTTTTTTACGACCATTTTCCTCTAATTTTTTATTAGGGATTTCTATAGTTTGAATTTCTGACTGGACTATTCTCAATTCAATCTCTTTATCGTATACATATAATTCATCCAAAGCTCTTGTATAAGTAATATATTTTTCATTTTCACTCATTCGACCAGTAATTGCAAATACGGTTTCAAATTCAAGTCCTCTAGCCTGCTCTACAGTCATTAAGTTCCATTTTTTTCTCTGTAAATCAGCTGATTTTTCTGTCATATTATGAATTCTGGAGATATATCCCTTAGCCATATTTAATAGTGTTTCTGCTTCTTCTTTATTTGTAACTATAATACAGCTTAAACCAACATTCTGCGGTTTTTGAAATATTCCAGTAAAGGCAGCTTCAAAGGCATCCTTACTACTAAGTTCATGAACTCCCCTACCATCGAGATTGATTGCACGCATATTAAGCTTAAACCGCTTATTGCAGTACACTGTAATTTGTCTGGCATTCCGATAATTTTCCTGCATATATTCCTTCTTGAAGCTCGCAATATCAGAAATATTTTTCCAATCATCAATTCCTTTACTTTTCTCTGCATGCTGTTTTACATCTCCAAACAAGTTAAAAACCACGCTATTTCCATTTACAGCCTTAATCAGTCTCAATTCCTCTGGTGCTATATTCTGTGCCTCATCTATTGTAATTAGACTTTCTCTGATAGCTTTGGGCATTCCACCAAATTGATATACAATCTGTAAATATAGGTAGGGGGAACATTCCAGAGCATCTAATCGTCCCTTTTCATCTTGTTCTTGTCCCAGCTTTTTCATTAACGCAAGATATATTCTATGAACCATATTATTGGCGGCTTCTGAATAATTTGTTCTTGCATTTATTAACTCCTGTAAATAATCTTGTGGAAGAAATAAGCTATCATTTTCTGCCAATTTTTCCAGCACTGGTTCAAGTTTTCTAATTCCAGATATAATGCTTTCAGTATATTCCCAATATGGATCTTCTAATAATAATGCTTCTTGTATTATTTTACTACCACCACTACACAATAATTCTTTCTTCGCAATTACATGGTATTGTTCTTCAAGAGACATCTCGTTACGCTCACTCTTAACAATTGAAAAAGGTTCCAGAAATCGACGTATCTGTTTTGCCTTAATTTTCAGTTCTTCAAAATATTCCCCATCAAGTTCCACTATTTCCTGTGTTTCTTTCAAATCTATAACTTTATTCTGTGAAATTTTAATGGCGTTAAGACGGTTTTGATACATAATTTCATGTTCTTCACGATTTTCAATCTTATTAATTTCTTTTTCCTTATCTGCTATTTTTTTCTTTTCCGCAGTTATTTGTTTTGCAATTCCACGAATTATAGCAATTTTTCTTGTTTCTAACTGTCTTGCAAATTCATCTAACTGTGTAAGCAGATTTAAAATATCGCGATGATAACCCTTTAAATTATTATCATTCTGATTTAATACAGCTTGAATTTTTAATATTTCCACACGCACCCTATCCGACGGAGTAGCCACTGTTTGCCCTATGTTCGGTTCTCTCATAGTCATACACAATATAGTATAGGCTTTTTCATAATCAACGCTAATTTTCTCTAGGATCTTCTCAATCTGAGTGCGAATATCTTCTACACATTCAGAAGAATAAACATAATTTTCGTTTTCTTGTTTTAATCTGATATATGGCTTGATTGTGCCATATATCCCAGGATTAAGATTATATTTTTTGAGAACATGATTATAATACTGTTCTAAGGTCCCCATTTTCAAATCTTCAATTTCAAGATCCATACGCATATTATTAGCCATCTGTATGTACGTAATGGACGGCGTAATAATGTAAAGATTATTCCTGTCAATGCTGTTGGGGTTATCATAAAGCAAGATAGGCAGTCGATGTAACATAATCATAGATTTTCCAGATCCCGCACATCCTTGAACAATCAAATTTTGCCTAAAAGAAGTCTGTATAATTTCTCCCTGCTTCTTCTGAATAGAGAAAACAATATTCTTAAATTCCTGACCAGCACGTCGATTCAATAATTCTTGAAGGAACTCATCTGCAATAACTTGCTCGGCTTCTTCATTGTTAATCGGGAAAATGTGTGTGACACTCTTAACTTTATCAAAGAACATATTAATTTGCCTCTTTAATTTCAGTTGATAATGTGTCTTATACTTTTCCCCATATTTACCACGAACCACACCATCATACTCCTCGGCTGAATTATCCAAAATGTAATGTCTACATAATGGCATTTTCCAACTCATAATAAAAATATGGGCTCCATTTAAGTATGTATGAAGTCCAATCTTTACCTCTTTGCGTTCATGTCCCTGATCATCACTAATATCTAATACCAGCCGTGTCTCGTATAATTCATCTTTTCCTTTACGAAGTTCTCTCATTGCTTGGCGTGCCACAATTTTTTCATGTTCAGCCGATACCAGCATCCCATAGGTATCAGGAAGACATGCTGCTTTTGCTTTTTTAGCCTGAAGCTGATTCCATGTTAATCTCTTATCTAGTTGTAAAATCGTATCGTCCATATCTCTGATAAGATCATTTAAAATCTTTTGTTCTTCTCTTATCAGTTCTTCCTGTGTCTGTTGCATTACCTTTCTCCTTTATTCAAAGTCGGAATTTCAAAGATTGCTTTTATCATTCTTGCAGTATGTTTTCCTTCGAAACGAAGACATGGAAAATACTTAGTTGCAATAACATTTCCTTCGGATATGAAATCAGCGGAAGCCAATGGTTCACCAAACCATATTATTTTTTTATCAATCACAGTAATTGGCGTCGTAACATAAGAATATTTTATACTAAATTTTTCCAGAGATTTTGCTAACGATATATTTTCTGCTACTCGAAGACATATTTTTATACCATTACTTTCAGCACTATTCAAGGCAAAGATGAAATCCTCCAAAGCATCAATATCATCATCCATTACACCTGGAATATCAATAAATATTTCATCTGTTGCATTTTTAATATCTTGCAAATATCGCTCCCAAGAATCAACCTCATCACGATCTCCCATAAACATTTCTTGTCTTTCTCCCATGCCTGTTCCAAGTTGATCAAACAGATCATCTCCACCAATAAACAAGTCAAAATTCGTCATATACTTTAATGCTTTAGTAAACATGAGATCTGATGCGATTTTCTTTCTGAACAGATATTCTTTGTTTGCAACCAAAATAAACTTACCTTGCGTACGTGTCATAGCAACATTAAATAGTCGATTGGCTGTATCATTCTTTTTAGATGTCAATAATGATCCGGGAAAAGACATTCTAAAGCAATCAACAGCATCATAAATAATTATTGGCTTCTCTGATCCCTGAAACTGATGAACTGTTGCCGATCTTACAGTAGAAAATCGTTTATCTCTTTCCTGTAAATCCCGAATCATTGCTAACACCAACTTTGACTGTGCACTATATGGCGTAATAATACCTACACCATATTTTCCGGCAAACATTTCTGCTAACTTGATGCATACCATCGCAGACATCAAGTTAATTCTAGATCCATCCATTGTCTTAATACACACAGAATATGTGGAGCTCAGATCTACTAGACTCATGGGCTCCTTTTCCAATGGGGCCAGATCAGCAATGGCCTGCCTCTGTTCATATATCGTGTTTGCTGATTCCAGAAGCTTACCATACATATAATTACTAACAAATTTGGCAAGCTCCGGATGCATACGATATTGATAATTCAGCATAACCAACCACTCATGTCCATATCCATTTTCCACTGCTGCCGTAATTCCGGTATATTCAAAAATATCTACTGTGAGCGTAGTATCTAAAGGATTCTGTACAATTGCCGGAAGTTGCTTAAAATCTCCGAGACAGAAAAAATGTTTTTTTGCAAGACTTGCTGCAAATATAACCTGTGGTACATATGCCATACTCGCTTCATCAAAAATCACAACATCAAATTTCTGTGTATACAAAGCTTTATCCACAACTGCTTTAGATACTGTCGTTGCAACAAAATCAGCCCTCTGGATTAATTGCTTCTCCTGATCTAATAATTTTTCACGAATTCTATTCATCTTTTTTCGAATCGCAATTCGATTCGGATCATTCTTTTTTAATTTTCTCTGTTCCTGACTTAATACCTTGTACTCCCCTGCTAAATCAGGATTCTTGTAAAGTACATAGGCATAAGATGTTAAAACTTCACTCTCCAATACTTCCTTCATCCGAGGATATCCATAACGGATAATCTGTCCCGGTTCAAGATCAGACATATCGGCAATTTTTAAAACTGCTCCATCAACAGACACATTGCTATAGGAAACCATCAATATACGCTCACCTTGTAATATATGTTCCAAAGCAACTCTGGCCAGTGTAGTTGTTTTTCCTGTTCCCGGAGGTCCCCACACAAATAGAATTGGTTGCATAGCAGATTTTTTCAAAGCAAGATCTTGTCCCAATCCAATTGGTTTTCTTTGATCAATCTTGGAATACCCATTGCAAGCTAACTCATAAGCAATCTGAGAAGTCTCAAAATTTAATTCATCAATACGTTCGACCAAAGATTCCATAAGTTGCCAAGGTTCTGCCGTAAATTCAACGTTCTCGACTTTTTCACCTATATATTCTATTGGCTGAATAATAATTGTAAACTCTTCGCAGGCTATAACTTGAGCGGGAATTATTTTTTCTGGAAACCATAATTTGATAGTAGTTCCATCTGGAAAATGCAGTTCTGAATCTGTTTCAAAAGAATAGAGATATGTCTTATTTCCTGTCTGAAGTCTCTCCCCATCTATAATACGATAATGTTTTCCTCCGTTTTTCCGTAAATATGCTATTTCTTCATTAATCGCATGCTTATATTTGTTTTTAAACTGGTTAAAATTTGCGTCTGAACTTTCCTTTATGTATTTCTTTTGCAACTTTTCATTTTCTAAAATCAATGTATTTGCTAAGCAGCCTGGAAATGAATATTTCTCTTCCGACTCCCCATAAGAAACGCATAACAATCCATTGTCCACGCTTATAATTCGTCCTTTTCTTTTTGTCATACGATGCATTACCCGCAAACCGATAATTTCATGCATAACTTTATACTCCTATTTGTAATGTTAATGCCATCCTACTGCCTTCCCAGCCTCATCCGCACAGATAAATCCCAGTATTGCCGCAAGATACCCTATATTATGATTCATAATTCCCACAACGCACAAAACAATAATCGCCCGGTTTCCAACCCAGATACTATTTATTCCATGATTATGATTCTTCCGGATTTTATAAAGCAAGTATTGTATAAGCAGCGTACATAAGAAAAATCCAATTCCATAAATCACTAATTCCAGCATATCTTCTACCTCGTCATGATATTTCTATCCGATATACTCCAAGCTTTCTATTGGCATATGTTCTGATACCTGCTCCGCTTTTTTCCTGTTCTTGCAATTTCTGTAAAATATATTCAGATACTTCTCTTTCTATCGCGGGTTTATTCAACCTGCTTTCTGCACGAAATTCAAGCACATTCGCCTGTTGCTCTACCAGCTTGTCTATATATGCCATAAGCCTGTGCCTCAGCAGAAATGAGCATTTATTCTGCACATAATAATTCGCTGTTTTTGCTTTACATGCTGGAAATTCACTATCAGCTTTGTGATCCTGCCCCATCAGTTCATCAGTCAAATTAAAATAGTCATATGCGATACGCTGTTTCTCTTTGCCTAATGCACCAATGTCCCAGGTTACATCCAGCTGATAAGGTTCTCCATCTATATTTACGATATTCCATGCGTGTGGTATGCTTTCTCCATTTTTTACTACATCGCCTGTAACAACAATACACTTCACATCCACTACATTTAAAAGAACCTTAACTGCCTTTGCAATTCCTTCGCACTGAGCCTTATGGTGGGCAAATACTCCCAGAATATTGTGTGAAGCAATCACTCTGGATAGTTTGCTTTTATCAGTTCCTTCATAGTCATACGCAATGTTCTGGCAAATCCAGTCATGTATCCGGATTTCTTTCTCGTAATCACTACATTCCAATAGCCGAAGTTGTCCAGCCAGTTCATTCACTACTTTTTCGATCTTCCGGTTATACTCTTTCACTTTCTCTTTGCTAAAAAAATACTGTGGGCAGATAGCAAGATGTCCAAACATATCACTTGCGGTACTGCAGGCAGACTGGTTCAAGAAGTAAATCAGTGGGTTATCCCTTGTCATTGCCATAAAGATACGTTCAAAACTTTCCTGGCTGAATTTGCCCCTCACTGGAATCGGTATAATCTCTTCATGAGCCATGACGCCATCATAAAAAGCCTTGTAGATTGCCTGTTCCTGTTTATTCAGTTGATGATAATAATAGCGATCCACAATCATTTTACTTCACCATTCCTGTTACTCTTTTGCAAAATACACCATCACGACAGTTATATCATCCCCGCATCCCAGCTCGCTTGTCTCTGTCAACCAGCTCTTCAGATTCGCCTGTACAGTATCTGCTCCATGTTCCTGTATCATCTGTAAGTAATCTTTACATGTTTTCTGATATTCCACATCCGAAGTATAGCTGTTTGCGAATCCATCCGTGGAAAGGATGTACATATACGATTCTTCACTTTCCATTTCCCGTCTCCGCACGGATGCCACAGCCTTTCTCCAGGCATCTGGTTTTGACAGAGAATGTGTCTCTGTACCAAGAAATTTCTCCGGTTCCACCAATGGGGCAACCTCATCTTTGGTCACAACACTGATATCTCCGTCTCCGATCTGGAAGGAAAATACAAAACTTTCTGTGATCAACATTCCCAGTAACGTTGTTCCGTACAAGGAAAATACCGATGGCCATTTAATATTTCCGTTTTCATCGTTCATTCCCTCTACTTTATTTTTATAAAAAGACAGTTTTATCCTTGCCTGCCATTCCTCACACACATCCTGTGCAAACCGTATATCCCCTTCCCGGTTCAGAAAAGTAATCAGATTGGAAAGCCCCGCTTCGTCTTCTCCATATACCTTCAGGTAATTTTTCATCACCTCATAGAAAGAATTAACTGCGATCTGAGAGCCACGGTCACTTCTCGGACACTTTGAACTGCCATGACCGTCTGCTACTGCTACAATCGCTATCTGATCGGAGATTTCTACAATTTTCTTATTATCCTGGCAAGGCATTTGATTTCTTACGTGAGTCGCACCTTTGACGATTCCGTCACATATATAGCGTTTCATCCGACTCCTCCTCTTCTTACCAGACAGCTCCCTCATCGAAATCGTCTGGATTTGGAATATTACTCATATCAAGTACCAGCGGTGCTCCATTGTTTGCCGGAGCAAACGGATCATCTGCCGGTGTAGATGCAGCCGCAGAAGTTCCCTGCGCCAGGACAGAAGCTGCCTGAGCAGAAGCAGATGCCGGAACAGAATTCATCGGCTTGCTGGATGGTGCTGATACCATAGAAGCTGTAGTAGATGCCCACTTAATCATCTTTGCAAGTGCAGTTGCATTGTTTGCCTGCAATACAAGCTCTTTATTTCCGGTAAATTCGATCAGAACTTCATCGTCCGCATCCTGTCCGATAGAAATGGCAATCTTCACTGCTTTTCGGAACCATGGCAGTTTTTTGAGTTTATCCATGCTCTTTTTGTAATCGTCTGTCGGCTGTCCATCGGAAAGAAGAACGATAACCGGCGGTAATGCCCGCTCCGGCATTGGCGGAATACTTAACTGTGCAGCCAAAAGATCAAATGCTTTTCCAAGTTCTGTCAATCCATTGGCTTCCATGTCTTCCCAGCCATAATCCTCTACCGGCACCGGATTGGATGTGAGCCAGCTTGCACCGGACGAAAACTGCAAAGCACGGATCAGAAGCTGTGCATTTGGGTTGTTGTCCGCTGCAGAACGCATTTCCGGAATGCACTCCTGAATCGTGTTATTAACGATACCGATTTTTTCTCCATACATAGAACCAGAACAATCCACCACCCAAAAGAAATGAATCGGTCTTGTTGCTAATTCTCCGCCTGGTCTCTGTAATACTTCCATGATAAAACCCTCCCACATGTGCATTTTTCTTTTTCTCTATAACAAGTTTATCTGAACTCTCCTGTAGACTCTGGAAACAGAATCTTGACACCTTGGGCAATGCCTGCAGTTCTTCCCGGTGCTACCGGTATCTGTGTGCCATCTGCTTTCTGATAGGTCCAGTTGACTTTATCTTCATTCCGGATACCCCAGAATGCCGGATTCTTCGGATTCTGAACCACAGATCCAACCACCGTCTCCATATCAAAGTCTCCGTATACATGATGATGCAGTAATTTCGTATTCTGGTTTAATAACACACAGTTCTTGCCGATCACGATCTTCTGCGGCACTTGTACCGCCTTTCCACAATTCCAGCAAGTATGTGCTACTCCTTTCGCTTCCAGATCTTCATCATAAAAAATCTGTGCACCGCAGGAACACTGCAGCATTCCACTCATCATATTGGAGAATAACGCCATCCACTCCGGTTCTGTGATACGTTTGCTCGGCTCATTCAGTCCAACCGTAAATGCTCTGGTAAACATCTGGCGCAGTTTTTCCGGATACAGCGGCCAGTAAATCGTAGCATTGTCATGGATGCCTTTTACTGGTCTGTTGGTTTTATTATTCGGATCAAAGATAAATACCGGGTCAGTACCATACAGCTTCACTCTGGCTGCCATGTCCATGCAGCGAATACTTGCTTCCAGTTTACCTTCCAATGGATGATTCACCATGAAAAGATAGAACAATAATACAGAAAGCGAATATCGGTCCGTGTCTTTCGATGGTCTCTTTTCACCCCGGACGATCTCCGGTGCCATAAATCCCGGTGTACCAAGGACGCCACCTGGCTTGCTGTTATCAAAAGAAACGTTGTCATTGTCACAGATCAGCACATCTCCATTATCCGGATTTAAAAAAAGGTTTCCAAATGAAATGTCCTGATACTTTGCTCCCATCGCATGTAACTTTTGATATCCTCTGGTCAGATTAAAAGCTGTTCTACAGAGAGTATAAAAAGACGGATTCACCCGCTTCTTCATCAAATCCACAATACTCTTATAATTCTTTGGACGAAGAGGCATAATGTATCCGTACAGATCACTTTTGGCAGGTACGATCAACTCCATCGGCCAGAGAAAACTTTCATCCGGAGAACCTTTGGCAATGATGGTTTCCAGAATCTTTTTCTGACGTTCGGTCGCACTGCCCTTAAAATACCATTTTAAAGCATAATGACTGCCATTGCATTTCACGTCATAAACTTCTCCCTGCCCACCGGCTCCTAGGAGATTTACGATTTCATATTTATTACCACTCTCAGAATTGAGAATCGTTCCATTCTTTAACTGTCCTTCCATTACGGCACCCGCCTCCTTTGTTTGATCAACTGCAACACCCGATTCACAACATTTCCATCTGCCACTACGATACAATACGATTTATTTCCGAACTGCATTTCACAGGCATTGCTATAGGGCGTAATTGCGGTCAGATAACGATAGGTCTTATCAAATCCCCTTTCCGTTGCCTGAAACACAATCCGTTGATTCGTTATGTATAAAATCCCTCTGTGTTGGACCAGTTCTATATGTTCCACCGTTCTTCCACTCCCCCTGGTCCATCGAGTATCTTTAAATAAACCAGGAGAACTGGCACCAACGTGACGGAATTCTTTCACAGTCTTTTGTTCCAGGTTGATTGCTTTATCAATAAAATGAATCTTCTCTCCACGCTTCAGGAACAGCTTGTCTGTATTTAAAATTGGAAGTCTGCCCGCCATAATCTCCTGTCTCGCCGCATCCGGCAGGATTGTTGTCACTGTAGGAATCTGGTTGCGATTTCCAAACACCGCATCAAAAAGTCCCATCCTCTCACCTCTTTACTCAATCAATATACCGTAAATTTGCACATTCGTTGTCGCATGGGCAGGCGACAACTGAAAATACTCCATCCTACCTGCCTGCTGTCAAGTTTTTCGATATCTTTTAATCGGTTAGAATCTTCTGCTGTTTTCTGCATCATGTTTCATAACATATATTGTGTTTTTGTAGGAGCCCTGACGTTCCAACACACCACTGTCAACCATTTCTCCGAGAATTATTCTTGCACGCCTTTGCTTTATATCCAATAACACAGCTACCTGATGAGATGTAATATGACCATCTTTTTCAACAAACTGCCAAATCTTTTTCTGCTGTGCTGACAAATGATTTATCGGCATTTTATCGGCACTTATCGGCATTTTATCGGCACTTTTAATGTCGCTATTTTCTGTCCCATAGTCAAATGAGTATTTATCATCCAACGGTACAATAATGCGGAATACATCATCTTCGATAAATTCAGGATCTTTCCCTGAATAATACTTGCTATATTTGAATAATTTCCTAACACCAGATCCCAGTTGATCTGCATACCCAATATTTCTGAAAAACGCGGCAATAATCGGATTCTTTGGATTCGGTTCTAGATTATCCAACGTAATATATCCATCCTTCGACGCCCGATTCGCGTTTTCTACATACATGCGATCCTTTTCGATCACAAACTTAGCCGTATAGCTGCTGGTAAATTCCCGATGCATCAAGGTGTTACTGACCATCTCTCTGACAATCGTATTGCGAAGACTCTTATTTACAACACCTTCCAGGAAAAATTTGTCCGGAAGATTTTTTCTTCCAAACTCCAGAAGCTGGTTATAGCTTTCTATCAGATTAGTTTTTATAATTTCTCGGTCATCATACCGATCTACATTGACTTTTCGAACCAATGCATCTGTCATATAGGTAGGAGCTACATTGAGAATTACATCATCTTTTCCGAGCAGCATGAGTGCTGCCAGATTATATCCTTCTTCTCCAGTGGCAATGTCTCGTCCATACAATCCCGCACTTTTTAACAATTCCTGATCATTCATGGCGGTCCATGGATGCTGCCCGCCAGCGTGGTTCTGAGCCATAATACGGATTTTGGGGAGCAGATCTAATCTTAAATCTTCCGGCTTTGCATATGGATATATCTTTCTTTCTGTAAAAATATTCTGTTTTCGAATATACATCTGCGCAATCGCACCAGTCGCCGTTACTTTCACATCTGCATCATCTACACGATCATATATAACCTTTTTGTAGCTATGGACCTCCGCACTAGGTGGAATATGCACATGGATGATGGTATGTTCCGCATTATATTTTATGATTTCAGGAACAAGATATATCGTAGGTGAAAACAGCATTGGATTACTTATCACTTTTACAAAATTTTTCACCATATCAGGGGCTGCCTTTTCCGGAACACCAACTACCGTCCCATCATCCAGTATCCCCATAAACAGATCTCCGCCGAAACGATTCAAAAAAGAGCAAACCGTCTCGTAGGTATCGTTTTCAATTCCGTTACCGCAGCGTTTAAACTCTACAGCTACGGTTTCTCCGATTGCAAGAATAGATTCAAACTCTTTTCTGTCCATCTAATCACCTCTGTTTTTATAACCATTTTTCTCATTGAAATACATTTTATACCAACTGATACTTGAATTTATTCTTTCTGGCATACTCTTCTGCATAAGAGCCGAAAGAACATTGAATAATAAACTGCTTATCTGTATTGGTAAAAGCATCCTGCCCGATCTGCTTCACACTATCCGGAATGATCAGAAAATCCAGGGAACTACATCCGAAAAATGCACGATCTCCAATCTCGCTTAGATTTTCATGCAATTCCACTTTTTTTAAGCTGGTGCAGCCTTCAAACATTCGAACCGGTATTCTGTCAATATTCTCTGGTATCTTCACATGATCCAGCGACTTGCATTCTGCCACCAGACCATCTCCTATCCAGAACACACTCTTTGGAATCTCGATTGTCCGCAGCCCTGTTCCTTTCAATGCTTCATTACCAATCGTCTTTAATAACAGTGGAAGAGAAATTGATTTTAAATTACTGCAGTTTTCAAATGCCTCATCTCCAATTTCTTGTATACTGACAGGCAATACCACCTGATGCAGCCTGTCACAACCAGAAAATGTATTTTTTCCAATAAAAGCAATCCCTTCTGTCAGAATAGCTTCCTCCGTGGGTGAATGACTGAAACTGTCATCTGCGATTTCAACCACTGGTGTATTCCCGGATCTGTTCTGAAAAATAATCGTCTGGTTCTTATTTCCCTGAAAACCAGTAACTGCAAGACCTTTTCCCTTATGACTTCTCTCATAAGTAAAAAGATCTCCATAAGCCTTTCCAGAAGATGAATGTTCTCCTTGAATCGCTGGTCCACTTCCCTGTTTCTGTACGGAAATATCACAAGCTTTTCCCAGAACTTTTGCACCGTAGCAGAAACACCATACCGAAACAATCCAATCCGCATTGACACGACTCATTCCAAAATCATCCATCAGCTGCTTTACATAGCGAAATGCAAAGGTATTGTTGATATGGGATGCTGTCTGAATATCCTGTGCAATCCCCATGTTATAAGCCATCAGAAGCAAATTCACGTTCTTTGCCTGATCCGGGAATAAATCCTTCACCAGTGCTGTAAATTTTTTTCTATCATCCAGAGATGCCTGGTGGTTCCGAAGCATCTCTTCAAAATCCTGTTCAAAAATAACCAATCACCTTCTTCTCTGCTTTTACGTTCTTCTTTATTCCACTCCAAGAGCTTTAAATACCGCTTCCTCTGCGGAAGAATAGAAAATCAGGCTAAAGGCTCCCACCAGATCGGATGGAACGGTTCCCAGATCACCTGCAGATGTAATCGGAAGCAACACCTTCTTTGCTCCACTATCCAAGCATACCTGCAGCGTACTTGCCAGTTCATCTACTTTAATCAATGTACCACCAATGCTGATCTCGCCAAGAATTGCCAAACTATTCAACGGTGTCTTTCCAAGTGCTGCAGAACAGATCGCAATCAATGTTGGAAGTGCCAGATTTCCCGTCATTCCTATCCCCTGCATATCCTGATAATTGATGATGTAGTCTTTTGTTGTCGTACTGATCTGACCGGAAATGCGATTTCCATTGGCTTTCAGATAGTTAAATGCCGTATTCGTTGCCTCTTTCGGCTCTTTTCCAGAACCAATACCGGTACAGGTCAGCTTTCCATTACCAGGCATCATCTGGGTTTCCAGCATATAGCATCCGATCATTCCAGTTTTGGATTTGGATACGGTATAAACTGAACCTGGTTTGCCCATTCCTTCTGGGATCAGCTTGCCGCCGCCCTGCTCCGGAACAGAAACATAATGTTCTTCAAAACTGTCATTATCTGTGTAAGAGAAATTCACATCATAAAACTCCATGCCACCGATCTTCTTTAACTGCTCTTTGACTCTGCGGCGAAGTTCCAGAGAAATTTCTACTATCTCACGTAATTCTTCTTTACTTACCTCTCCATCCGGATAAAGAAGCTTCGTAAATCCGGAAATCATCTTACGGACAGCAATGGTATCACGCTGGTTCAGGTTATTTCCAAGGCGGAAATACTTGTCCATCAGATCGCTGTAGCTGTCTTTACGCAGTTCCCGCATAAATTCAGATAGATAATCGGTAATAAATCCATAATCATTCGTAAATGAATCCGGTCTGTATTTTGGAATCTCCCAACCAGGAATATAACAGTGCATACGATCTAAGAAAGCGGTATCGGTTCCCATTTCCGGTGGGAATGGATCAAACAAGCTGGATGTCTTCAAAAGCGTATCCACACTCTGGTTGATATTTCCAACGAATACCATGGAAGCCTTTGCCTGAATCTCTGCTTTTCCACGGGAAAATGCACCGGAAGCCATATATCCTTTCATGATCTGGATGCCATCTTTATCTTTGAATTTGATACCGGCAACCTCATCAAATGCCACACAATCCCACATACCGACAAGACCAACTGTGTGATTGGACATATTATAGAAAAGATTGGCAACTGTTGTCTGTCCTCCAGCTACCAGAATACTGTTCGGAGAAATCTGCTCATATATGTAAGATTTACCAGTAGAACGAGGTCCCAGCTCACAAAGATTAAAGTTATTCTCTACCAGGGGAATCATACGGGCAATCAGCAGCCACTTTGCTCTCTCACTAAAGCTTTCCGGTTCCAGACCAGTAGAACGAAGCAGAACATCCATCCATTCTTCTTTGGTAAATGCCTTTCTTCCATTTCGAACTTCATCCATATCTACATGCGGCATCTGAATCGGTGTCAGCTTACGGATGCGGATTGGCTGTGTATTCTTCTTGTCTTCCTCAATAAACTCATATTCCATCTGCAGAATACACCAGATACCGCCACAAAGCAGGCGGTCATAGTCCTTCACATAATCCGGATGAATCGGGATTCCCTTTACACCCAAATTAGAAAATGTAGCTTCATAACGGTCTTCTTTCGTATTCAGCACTACAGTAATACGGTCAATAACTGTATAGCTGCCTCTCTCACGCAAAAGGGAGAGAATCTTTTGTGCTTCATCTGGGCGCACATAATTGTCTCTCAGAATACGCTTTACATTTTCTACGCCTTCTTCAATAATTTCTTCATCGTCGGAATTACAGTATTGTCCAAGGAGATATTCCAATACATAAACCGGAACGTTAGCTCCCTCACGGATGGATTTCGTTAGATCCTTCCGAACAATACGACCGTCGTAGTATTGACGGAGTTTTTGTTTTATTTCTTCTCTTTTATCATCTGTTTCATTTTTTATTTCATGATGCGTATGTAAATCATCCATTTGGTCTTTCTCCTACATATCTTTTCTACTAAGCTTCAAGTTTTTCTACAATACTATCGTAAATATTGTTGCACTCTTCATCATTTAAACATTGTTTACACCATTCCTCAACCAAGATATCCCAAACATAGCTCTTGCTCTTTTTTATGTAATCCCCGATATATGATGTCCATTTGTGATGATCTGGCAGCAACATTGCATCATCTAAAATTTGGAACAAGCTTCCTGCCCCTAGCCCAAATCTATTATCCAAGTTATTCCAATTCAAATTTTTTAAATCCTGTATAACTTGTTTTTCTGGTGCTTCTGTTCCTGGAATACTTATCTGACAATTCGAGCATTCCGCAATTTTATCTCCATCCACAATAGCAATTCCTTTATGCGGTAATGTATTATCATTTATCAATTTTGCAATGGTATCTACTACACCATACGGACCAATAGGTTTGATCTCAATTCTTCTTAATACTCTTCCTGTGTCATCTTTCTTTTTTACAATTTCATTTATAATCGTTTCCGCTTCGTCATCCTCGACAAAAACATATAGTTCCGGATGCGTAACATCATCCATACTACTTAATGCAAATTTTGTGGAAACACCATACAGTATTTCTTTGTTGTTCTGCATTTGCATTAGCATAATTCGACCTTCTAAAGGAATTTCATCCAATACATTACTACTATGTGTTGATAAAATGATTTGTAATTTTTTTGTCCTTGCAATTTTCAATAAATACTGAATGAGTCGTCGCTGTGCTGCTGGATGAAGTGATGCTTCTACTTCATCAATAATGAGTAATGAATAATTAGGTATTGTCTGTAGTAATTTAAACAAATCTAACGTGGCATCTTCCCCAGCTCCTTGATGAAATTGAGAAACCTCTCCAAAAGTATTTGTTAATATTCCTACCTCTTTTTTGGGATCAATATTGGTACTTGAAAAACGAGCAGCAGTATAAGATTTTCCCAAAACATATGAAATCCCTGTCAAGCTTTCCGCATCCAACATGACATTTCCTTGATTTTCACTTACTGATTGTTTTGCTATCTTTGCATATCCCGCAGTTGCATCTAAAGGTAATGTTCTAGAAACATCCAAAAAATAAACACTTCTCTGTGGTTTACTTGTTTTTGGTGTGTATCCCCAATCATTAGTCTTTTTCCAGTGTGTTAATTTCGTTCTATCGCCTTCTTGAATAACATATTCGATGTATGCTCCATCTATTGAATTACTATCCCATTGTGTCTTTACATACATCTTTGACGGATAAAATGTTGGTCCTTCCATATTGTTATACGCACATGTTGCAGCTTTTAAAAATGTACTCTTGCCAATTCCGTTTTCTCCAACTATCGCACATACCGGAAAATTAAAATCAATTCTTTCTCCTGTCCACCCATGTATATTATTTATCGTTATACTCTTAATAAATCTTTTCCATTTTCCTTCAGAAAATTGTCTCTTAATTTTTCCAACATCTGACATATCTTATTTCCTCCTAAAATCCAAAATCATCCACAAACGCAATATCAATCATAAATTCATACTGCTGCAATATATTCTTCTCATCACTTGCATCTGCCAGTACCAGATAATACTTGTCTCCATACTTATACTCTCTGGACTTCAATGTAAATTTCTCATGGAATGTTCTCTTCTCCGGAGCATCTTCTCTGCTGTTTGCCACAATCGGTACATCAAAGGATATCTTCTCTCCATCCTCGGTTGTAAAGTATGCCACCAGGCTTCTTGCTTTCATGGTATCGGTTACTTTCTCTGTCTGAATAAAATCAAAGTAAGTAATCAAATTTGTAACTTTACGATTGACAGAAGTTAAAATCACATCCACGTAATCATATGCCACTGCCCTGGTATTGGTTGTCAGCTCAATCACCGGTATCAACATTTCCTGCAAAGACGATCCACCATGTACATAATTCTGTCCGCCACCAGCGACTTTGAAAATATCTGCTCCAATCGGTGTGGTCACATATAAATGATTCATATATGCCATCATTCTTGACTTCATGCCCGGCTCGTTTACTTGCTGTGTAGTCAGCAGGAAGCGTTTATTGGAGTATGCACAGATTTCCCGATCATAAGACACTTTATCAAACTCATGCAGCTTATCTCTCTTGTATAAGAACCCATGATCTGCCGTAACAAAAAACTTCGCAGCTGATATATAGCCGGTCAGCTTTTTGATCAGTTTATGGATTTCCTCGATTGCCTCTGAGCAAGCTGTAAATACTTCATTCTCGCTGGCTGGTTTATCTCCACGGGCATCTACCTGGTTGTGATAGATGTACACAATGTTTTTCTTCTGTAATAACTCACGGATTTTCTCTTTATTTGCACTTGCCACTTCATCATAGGACAATGCCACGTTGTTCTCATTCTGAGCTTTTAAGATTTTATCTCTGGAAGCTAGGTCACCACAGCTCTGTCCATCCACCGTTACATTCAGCTTTTCATCCACATGAAGTTCCTTGTGTGGTAAAAGACTTGCCATTCCCACAGAGGTTACAGACGGAAGTCCGCTGATCATGCACTCCAACTTCGGTGTACACTTTTCATCCAGTTCCAGTCGTTCCATCAGCTCTTTGGCACATTCGTACCGGAACGCATCCGAAATAATCACAATCACACGATTCTTTCCTTCGTATGCTTTCAGATAATTCCGGTAAAAATCTTCCTGACGTTTCAATCCGGTATCTACCATAAGATTCTCTGTCAGTTCCTGATTCCATTTCGGAGTTACTTTCTGCAGATAAGTAAAAGAATACATGTTCTCAATGCGCTCTCTCACCTGTGCAAAACGCTCCGTATCTTCCATACAGTCATAGACACTGTAAAACCATCTATAATAAGAATCAATCAAATACGTCTGTTTCTGGTAATCTGCGACCATTTCTTTGATATCACTGGTTACTTCCATAACAGATACCGCTTTCATCATCTGATAAGCATATTTGATTGCCTGATATTCGTTTTTATATATATTTCCAAAATGACAGGACTTTGCGGTTCGCTGATCTGCGATCTGTGCAAGGTTCATGCCATCAATCTGAGCATCCAGAATCTCGTCATTTAACTGATCCAATGCCCAGTCAATTAAAATACCATCCAGTCCACGGAAAGCATCACAGTTTGCAATATCCAGAAGCTGTGCAGACTGTTCTTTTGCTTTGTCCGCATCCTTTTTCAATTCATCCCGGATTCTGGATACAACACGCAATGTCTTGTCCACTTTTTCTGATAGCGCATCATACGCTTCCTGATAAAGTACATTGTCCATCAGATTCCGGACAAAGATCACGACATCATTTTTCTTTTTCAAAATATAAGATTTCAAAACAGTCGGCAACGTATCTTTCAATGCTACTGAAGCATAAGTCAAAAGCATACATGCAGCCAGGTCATCCATGTTCGGATTCTCGGACTGATATCCGAAATACTTCTCACATAATTCCCAGAACTTTTCTAATAGTCCATTGTCTTCCAATGCTTTTAGATACGCTTCGTTATCATTCAATAACAGCTGCCTTGTAATCTCTTCAAAATTCGGTGTTTTCACATCTGTAAGAACGGCAATAAGACCAATATCAATGGTCTCTACATTGAAATGGTCTATGCCAAGTTCTTTAAACTTCTCAATACGATTTTTATTTTTCCAAAAATTGCTGTACTGTGCCAGATGTTCTTTAAACCGGTTATCAATTCCAATCTCCTGGGACATCTGGGATACTCGGTCCGTGTAGTACGGAACCGAGTAATAATACATATCTGCCAACGGATTCTCTGCATCATTTGGTTTTGGGAATGGTGCATATACAAGATACTTGCTGTCTATATCTGACTCATTCAACAACCATTTGGAATAGAACCAGTTTGTACCATCCAGAATATGTAATTTTGCATTATCTAACTGAATTTCCGATACCTCATCCTCATATTCTCCCTTATCATCAAACCAGAATATGATACGGGTATCTGATTTAGAAAATTCTGCATTTAGCTGTTCTTGTATATTCAATAAATCCATCTATGATTACTCCCTCTTTTACCTATTTTTCTATAGCGTACATTTTCAATTATTAACATCAGGAAACAAATATTCATGTGTTATTTCTTTTTCCGACAAATACTTTAAAATTTGTGGTTTTAATCTTTTATCTATATGAATTTTCCAACAAAATTCACCTGGAGATAATGAATCCGGAATATTGATAGAGTGACAAATAAATTCATTATATCCAGCTTGTGATTCAAATCTCATTCTATCTGTAATATCTTTTGTAAATTTTACTCCACATATAAAAAACACACCCTCTTGATGTCTAATTCGTATATTATCTATTTTTCCTTCTTCAGTTGGTAAAACCATATATCCATGATCTAAATATCCCATCAGAAACAAATTTAACTCAGATATTTTCTTAAATCTTTTAGATATAAGAGGATACTTTTTTAACAATAGCTCTGAAAAATCACTTATTTTCATGGTATTACAATCTACCATTTGCATAAGTTCTGTAAATATAATTGTATCAACCCATTCTGCTCTATGTGCATTGTAAATATATAAGAACAGCGCAGCATCTGATAAGGGATCCTTTTCACAAGCAAAATACAACGCAACATCTGGATTTGTTGTAAAATCAATTAATCTTGTTCCTGTCATATAATGCTGCAAGTATGCAAACTGATCAAATACATCTTTTCCAATTAATTTCGATTGATATTTTCTGTACAACACACCCTCATCTTCTGTGGATCGTAAGATACTGGGTTCTATTTTCCACTCACCTTTCGATTGACCACGATAAAATGCCCTTTGTTCCGTATTTCCATCTATTCTTGGCAAATGAAAATTTAGATTATATTTATCGATTACATCATATATTTCATCAATAGAACTAACAGTAATTTCAGAAACGCTCTCTTTCTCAAACCTACTCATCAAATGATTCTCCATTGCATCATTTCTCAAAACATAGAATTTATTCATACGCACTCACGATATCTTTAATTTATCTTCCAACCATGAAATAATAATTCCGCAATATGGTATCAAATTTCGTTCTTGTACCAACTTTTCATATGTTCGTTTCAATTCATTAACATATGATTCCTGTGATTTTCCTTTGCATTTATCCATAATTCTTTTCTTCTCCGCCATCAAAACACTTTTTCGTGTCTGTGGCAGTGAAACAGCCTGGCAATTAAGATTCAATGTTTCTGTCACATCTTTGTTAATGTCAACATCATCGGAATAAATACTTCCATCAGCTTTATACTTAATCTTTCTGACAGATAATTCATCAAATGGATTTATCGTAAGTTCTGTATTCCCTTTATGTGCATCACAGGTTGTATCTTCTTTCTTGATTCCCTTCTTTAAACTATTTCCATAACACACACCAAGCATCCATTTGAAATTCAAAGTTGCCTTCCTATCATGTTCTTTTTCATCTTTCGGATGTCTTGGTCTACAGTGTTCTACTCTCACATCGCGAGGATCATTAATCATTTTCATACAATATGCACACAAATGTCCTTGTTCTTCCCACATCTGGTTTCTGACATCTCTTAGTACTTCCGTAGACATGTCTTCGTAATCTGCATTTGGATTCTGTTTGCGAAATGTCAAGAGACTATTCGGTTCTTTTCCTCTTTGCACAGCAATCATAAGTTATTCTCCTAACAATATCTCCAAATCCAGAGAGGTTCTTTCCGCCGCAATATCTGGATCTGTTGTTCCAACAATTTCTTCAATTTCTTTCAAAATCTTGTCTGCATTCACATAATCATTCTCATCCATATATGCATAGAATAAATCCAAACGTTCTTTCACAGCTATAGGACGTTCTGGTACTTGCATAACTTCTCTTAATATAGAATTTGCATCTCTACCATATGTCTGTGCCGCTGGCAGATAGATTTTTCCATTATCCAGAATCCGAATCTGCTCTCTTGAAACAGAATTAATTACTGCTGGTGCATGTGAGCTGACAATAAACTGAATGCCCGGAAAAATGGCATGAAGATCATTTAAAATCGTTTGCTGCCACTGCGGATGCAAATGAAGATCAATTTCGTCAATCAGAACAATTCCCGAAGTCTTTTCCAATACCTGATTGCCCAATACCGGATTTAAAACAGCCATACGATAGGCAATATCGCCGATCATGCTGAGCGTGTTCTTATATCCATCACTCATTTCATCCATTGCAAATCTCTGTGCACATCCGTCTGCTGATTCAAATTCCAACACCAGCTTATGTGTATCAAGATCAAAAAAAAGATTGGCATTTCGAGCTCCACTAATTCTCTCATAACTCTTGCAAATTGCCTTTTCAACAGTTTTTAAAAGTATCGGTTTCTCTAACAAACCAGTTTTCTGCTGTTGTTGCAAACTCTTTAATGTCTGTGTCTGGAACCAATTCAACATCAACTTTTCATTGGATTCTGCTGCCATACAGTCAACGTATCCGACTTGCCGTTTAAACTCTGTTAGAGACTCTTTGTTTCGCTTCTCTTTTTTTTGTGCATACAGTCGTCCTGTTCCATAATAAGATATCATAGGAAGTACTAAGGACTTATCTCCTGTCATAATCTGGTTTTGTACTTCTCTGGCTATATTCGTTAAATCTCCGGCATCCTTAACAGTCGTCTTACCACTTTCAGAATTGAGTGAACGCACCCATTTGATATTTTTTGTATCTAGACAGTCACCAGTACTTTCAATACTCACCGGAAACTGATGTTGTGGATCAATTGTTCCGTTCAAATCATGAAATTCATATCTTGCATCATCCTTTAAGATACTTCTGCTTACACCACCATCAATCCCCAATAAGAATGTACTGACAGAAACTGCTACAGCATCTAGAATTGCTGTCTTGCCTGCTCCATTTTTACCGACTATTAATGTTATATGTTCATCAAAATCAAGTTCTGCTTCTTTGAAGCATCTATAATTTGTAATCTTGATATTATTTAATTTCATTCAACCAGCACCTCAATCCTCTATTTTAGAGACTTCCGAAATCTTTTCTAGCATGTTCAAAGCTATATTGTAATTTTTCAATACTCCATTCATATGAAAAAAATGAATCATATTGTTCTTTTAATGAAATCCACCAAGATTCATCGCCTTGCCATTTAGTGTTTCCTATAACTATCTTAAGTTCTCTTGTTACATCTTGCAAAAAACCTTCTACCAATTCACCACCAGATCCATGATAGAAAGAACCCCAATTTATTAAATGCGATTCATACCAATACTCTGAATTATTCTCAGGAAGTTCATATTTATTAATATACTTACGAAGTTTTTCTTCCTTCGCGCATTGTTTTAATAAAACTGGTAAAACATAATGAGCTGACTTATTTCTAATCACTCTAGAAACAGCTTTCCACCACTCCTTATCACAACCATCCATTAAATGTGTGTTTTCAGCCTCTTGGATTGCTTCCGATAACGAACCATACTTATTTAACTGTGTTGCAGTATCTGCTCGTTGCATACCAGAATCTTTTTCATTCAAAATGGCTGCTCTTAGCACGTGTTCAAGAAGCATACACAAATCAGTTAATGCACTATCATAATTACCAACCATAAAAGACAATACTGCTTCTTTATATAAACAGTTTATAGACGGATCTATCCACGGTAATGGTTCTGGAACCTTTTTTGCATTATTAGTTAAATTATAGAGTAAATTTCCACCATATCCAACATCTGGTGTAATATGCCATACTTTTATCATATTGCTCTCCTACTCATGATATTTTAGACATCTTTGTGATCAAATAATTCTCAAACGCTGAACAAGATAATAACATATATTTTGCATCTTCCTCCAGAGCATTCGTAAAATCTATTCGTCCATGCCTGATCCCATTTTCATCAGATGTATATACATACAGATTTGAAAATGCTCTTTCCATATTGTTCATGCAATAAGATTTTTTTACTTGACAACAATTTTTATGTAAATTAACCAAGGAGTTTATTCATGTCAATTTTCATTCCAGCAGCATTAAGTTCCTTTAACATTTCAAGTTCCCAATTATCTCTGTTTGTATATACCATTCCAGATAAATCTCCCGGGATTTCTACATTCTCATCGGCAATCATAATTATATTCTCTCTACCCAAATATCCCATAAAATAACCCGCCTCAAAAACTACATTCTGTCTAGCTCTATATTTTTCGTTTTCTTTTTCTTCTTCTTTAACTCTCCCTATATCATCTTGTGTAAACAGGATAATTGCTACATGTACATCCGAATATGCTTCTAATTTTTCAATAATTGTTCTTCCACGGTTCGCTTGTTCACTTAAAATTATTGCTTCAATACCTTGTTGCTCTAATCTTCTCGCAACCTTCTCTTTTAGTTCACCATCATGTCCATGAACAATAAATACCTTATTATTTGGACTTTGCTTTTCTTTCATATTGCTATTTGTACTTTCATCTTCGAAATCGCCAATATATCTTTCAAACTCTTTTTTTGTAGTCTCCAAACCTCGTACATATGGTTTATGCCAGTCAGTATTTCCCCCAAATATCATTGGTGAAAAAGTACGATTATTAAAATTCTTAAGTTGAATACTATTTTCACCATATAGACCCGACAGACATAATTGTACATCAGTTTTCCAGGCTTTAAAATCGCTATCACTGGAACTATCTTTATTTTCTAACTCATCAATTTCACTGTATAATTTTCTTAGTTTATTTTGCCAATTCATACTCTTCCTCATTTCCAATATGTTTTTAATTCTCATTATTATTTTATTTTTGCCAGAAGATCTACTTTTAACGTTTTCTTTCCTTCCTGGGCAACTTCCACACCCTGGAACTTCTCATAATTCACCTTCACGCCGTCATCCAGATCAATCTCAATTCGTTTATTGGCAATATGAGCGATCGCTTCATCGTAAATTTTCATTTCTGCAAGCTGTTTGGTATACTTCGTGACAGCTTTCGTTGCTTTCGATTTTTCGGATGCAGATGAAGCGTTATCAATGGTATACTGAGCACTCTGCATTGCTGTCTCCACATACTTCTGTGCCCGGTGAAGATAATCGGTTCTTACACGACCGACAGTATCAGCATCATAGCGGTGCATATAGATCAAAGCCTTAAATCCATTCTGTTTACCACTATCAAACAAGCAGTAGATCGGACGCTTCTGGTATACTTTCAGGTGATCTGTATAAAAATCTTTCAGGAAATAATTGCGGATCACTTCTCTGGAAGTGTCCCCTTTGTTGCCTAATGCCTTGGCAATAAAATCGAGGTTTTCTTCTAAGGTATCTGGTCCATAGACTATTTTTACGAATTCTACAAAACGTCCTACGATATCATCGGAGAAATATTCTTCATCAGTAATTGGGATACAATTATCTTCGTCTGGAATGAACGTTTTATATCTACTACTATCCCATTCTCCGCCAGCGTAAATCAGACCTTCTTCGTCAAGCGAGTATCGTCCAAACATACAACCAACAGCATAAGAAATAAAACTGCGTATATCTCTGGATAAATCTGCTTTACGAACTGTGATATCTTTATCCTCTACTTCTGGCGATAATTCATTCTGCAAGCCATAAATCTCAATAAAAATACGATTTAATTCTTCCTCATTGTTTTTTATCTGGTTGAAATTTTCCTCACACTCGTTCTTCCATTGATCAAATGCTTTAGCAATAGTATGTGTTGCTCTTTTTAAAGGATGGTATTGAAAATCCCAAGAAGTTTCAAAAGAATCCCATTCCGATTTACTCATTTTAAGATTACAATCTGTTAATTCATCAACTTTATTGCAATAATTCTTATCATATATATATGGTACTTTCCCCACATCCCCAGCCTGAAAATTAATTGTTGGACTAAGTAAATCCAAATAATACCTCACTACACAATTATTAAGAAGTGCAAGCGTATACTTTTCAAGCTCTTTTTGCACAAAAACAGTCGGGCAAGCAGAATTAAAAACTACACCTTTTGGAGTATATCTAACAGCAAATTTACTTGACACTCTTGTCCAATTCATTCCCTCTAAAAAATAAAATTGTCTTGATGGCAAATGATTTCCTGATTCCATAAGTATATTATAATTCATGCTATCAAATGCGATAACATACTCTAAATTTCCATACCATTTTCTATATTCTCCACCTTTCGTATGCGGTACATATTTTTTTTCATTCAAACTGTGTAACTGTTCAACTGATGAAGCTTCAAATTCTATACTTTGATAATTTGGTTCAAACCATAGCCGAAGAAATTTATCATTATTTCCTGTATCCAATCCTACTCGACTTTCAACAATATCATCGAAAGATTTTTCTGAAAAATTATCTACAAATTTTTCACTTATCCAATATACAATCGGTTCTCCTGGTATTTTCTTATAATCATCCTGTTTAAATGCATAAAATTCCTTATCCAAAAATAATTTTTCTTTTTCATTTTGCGTCATTGGAGAAACTGAACGTTTATAACATCCAATAAATTTTTTTATTTTACTCTTCTGTAAAACGAAAGATGTCGTTTGAACAACCTCTCCTCCTATTTCTTCAAATGCTCTTGCACCAAGATGAGCCATCGATATTATAAGATTGTCTTGTACTTTTAATCGAAGTTTTTCAGAACGAGACAGAAACATCCATGAGTGTTGAGTAATCATTGCCTGAAATCTATTTGCTTTGCAAAGATTATTACATTTTTCAATAAACACTAAATATAAGTCCTCTTTTGCATCATAATAGGTATTTTTAACATATTTATTCAATTTTTCTCTCGATGCACTAATACTAAGATACGGTGGATTTGTTACTACTGCATCATATTTCTGCCCCAGATTCTTCGCCACTCTTACCAGCTTTCGTAAGTTTTCCTGTGTTTCTTCACTTCCCACACTCTCAAAGGAAATTTGTCCAGCTGTTCCCAGATCCTCCACAAACTTTTCCAATACATCCCAGTCACAAGCATCTACATTCAAAATAGAACCATACTCTCTGGCATCTATAAAAGTATCCAATAAGCCTTCTATCTGCATTGTTGCCAAATTTCGTTCCATATCACTTAAATGTGTACCAAAGAATTTCAGATGATTCCGGTTAATCTCATTGCTCTCTGTAATCGCATATACTTTTGGTTCTGGTTTTCCATCTCTTCCACGCAGGAATCGTCTGTTATATCCCCGTCCTTTCATCATAACGGCAAAGTATGCCAACTGATATGCTCTCTGGTCAATATCCAGTCCATGAATATTATGATCTACAATCTCAAAAGCTGCTTCTCTCTTATCATATCCGGCACTTTCATAGATATCCATCAGCACGTCAAACATGGCAATCAGAATATGACCACTTCCCATACATGGATCAATGCAGGTAATATCGGTCGGTTTCAGATCTTTATATGTACTGCGAATTTCTGCCAGTTTTACATTGACCTCTTCTTCCTGCTCTGCTTCTGGAAGATAATATTTCCATCCAAATCTTTCAGCAGTTGCTTTTTCATCTGTCGTCGGATCTACTGCCCGTAAATGCTCAATCCAGATTCTTCCTACAGAGTTTTCCACCATATATCGCACAATCCAGTCCGGTGTAAAGAGCTGGGTGGCTGCCGGGATTCTTTCTTTGGTGATCTTGACATTCTTTTTCAGTTTCGCAAAGGTATCGTCTTTTAATTCGGTATTGTAATACTGATACAGCCAGCCAATGATTTCCACCTGTCCGGTTGGATTCCCTTCTTCATCCAGTGCAGATACATTGAAATCATTTTCTGGAATGCCTGTTTCTGGATTGACCAGCATATAGATGACATCATCTTTATTCGTATAAGAGATACCAAAGAGTAATTCCATATAGTCAGAGTCTGCCTCAAACAGTCCAGGCAGGATATCATGCAGCTGATGACACTGTTTCAGAAATACTTTACAGTACAGTTTATCGGTATCTTCGGATGTTCCACTCATTTTCCAGTTAATAATCTCTTCTTTTTCCTGTGCTGTCAGATCAAGATCCACATCCGGTGCCTGTGTTACCAGATCCGGTTCCATCTTGCCTTCTTTTTCAGAGGAAAGTACACGAACTCTGTTTGGAAGATAATCATTCACTTCCATAAAGCGAATGGCACAGATTCGGTTGAACCAGGTATACGCCACTTCTTCTACTACTGCTTCAAATCCACGAGATTCGATCTGTGATACCAGACGTCTTCTCTGCTCACACTGTCTTTTATTCAAAGTTACTTCCGTTCCGGCTGTTGTCTGATAGACTTCAAAATCCGCACCTTTTGTAATTGATTCACTGCATGACTTTTCCGTAATGCCGAGCATACCAGCTTTGTCGGTAACGGAAGCAAGCAATTTTTTTCGTGCTTCTATGGCAAATTTCTTTATCGCATTCTTGTTCATGTACATTTCCTCCCACTGGAATGATTAGCTTAATGTAATAATAGTATTCTCATCCAGCTCTCTTAATAGTTTCCGTTTCATTTCTGCCAGGAACTTATCAATATCCTGCTCATTTTCAATCGAATAGGTTCTTGCACCTGCCACATTACTGATAGATACATTCTTACGCTTCTTCTGTTTTGGTTGAACTGGTGGCGTCACTGGTTTCACTGGCGGTACATTCCCTCCACCTGTAGGCAACGTTACTGGATTTACCGGTGGTTCCGGATCAACTTTCGGACGATGTGTTTCCTCATATTCTGTAATCTCATCCATGCAGCGAAGCTTCAGTGTATCACTTTCCAGACGGATATTCTTTACGCCTGCGATTTCGTGAGATGTATCCAGTTTCTGTTTTAATTCTTCAAACGCACGCAGGAATTTATCCCGGAATACCGGTGCAAATTCTTTTTCATCCAGTGTATTTAATACTTTCTGCAGGTCATCATCCACGATTGGACGCATGGCTTCCGCTTCTTTTTCCAACAAAGCACCATACTGCTGCACAAACGCCTTAGACATATCCGGTAACTTCTGAATCTGTCTGAAAGGATTCTTTGCGGTTACAATGGCTTCCATCTGAGCCACATTATCAATGATCTCCTGTTCCCGGACATAAGTCTTGCTGTTTTCAAACATCTGAATCTGTTCCAGTGCTTTCTCAAAGATTTTTTTACGTTCACCCTTGAAAAACTCTATTACTTCACTGGTATCGTCTGCATCATATAACAGATCGTCTCGTTTTTTATGAACTGTTTTAAAGAACTCTATTGGCTCTTTAATCGCTTCAATTTCTTCCAAGCGTTTTTTTGCCTCTTCCATCAAAGATTTACATGGAAGTTTCGGATTCACACGATATTCGATCATGATATCGTTAAATGTTTCCAGTTTATCCTGTGCCTTATTCTTAAAGCTTCTCATGATTGTGTCGTCATCATCACTGGATAGAGAGAATCCAAAGTAGTCTTTTAATACTTCTTTCACAGAACGGATCTGTCCGTCTGTCGCTCTCTCTCGGATATCAATGAGTAGTTTTTCTACAAATTCACGTTTTGTCAGATAACGCACGAGCTCATCCTTTGTATTGGAAAGCATAGATAAGCTCTGGCTGTTGTAAGTCAGAGATACTCGTCCCATCTTAAAGAGCATAGCTACCAGCCACTGTACATCTTTCGGATCAAAGCCATACGGTGCTGCCCCGAATTTATCCTGCAACGATTTCAGGGAAGTTTTCATATGTCTTGCATTATTCAGGCTGATCACCTGGATCACTTCTTCCAGTGCCAGTTTATTCGGTGTGGTATCACTGGTTCCAAGGAAGGATAACTGACCATCGTTGCCGTTAAATACAGCCGCAATATCTGATAATTCCGGTGCTGTCTCCATATAAGTCAGCTTGTTATACTGCATTGCCACCAGCTTACCAAGTGCTTCGTTGATACGGCTTGCCGGTTCTTTTGCGGAGATGTTCGCTTTATCGCCATTCACATAGATATCTGCGTGTTTTAATGCTTCCTCAATAAAGATCCGTATACGGTCTTTTTTCTCGATACGCTCATCTTCTTTCGCACGACGGATGCTGTCAAAGCTTCCTCTTGCTCCGGAAGCATTTTTATTTAAGAATTTATAAATCTTGATGGATTCTGTAATCTCATCCAGGAAGGTGCTGTCATTTGGCAGTTTTACGATTACGGTATGTTCCTGCGCGGAAAGCATACGAAGAGCAGAATCCGGATAGTCTCCACCATATGGTGTAATAATAGATACACCGATATCATTGGATTGGTTGCCTTTGAAGTAGCGGTCATCCACTTTCTGATTGAATGGGAATAAATACCGGCTGCTGTAGCGATATTTCTTATCTGTAAAGATTTCCTCAAAGATCACCGTGGATGCTTCTCCGATAATCTCTCCCATTTCTACAGATTCATTGTTAATGGCATTGTTGATTTCCTGTTCTTCATTGGTCAGGAAGATGTAGATTTCTCCATTCTTCTGTACCAACGTCTCACGGATCAGCTTCTTTAAGGATTCCTCAATCTTTCCACGGATTTCAATACGGTCATCATCAATATTGGAGATCATCAGTGTAGTCAGATTGTCTACGTTTGCTTTGATCTCTTTGACATACTTAATCATAAACAGCACTTTCAGCAGTTCTACGTCAAACTCGTCCAGTCTGCTATTATCCTCTGCATCCGTAATCACCTGGCTGTGCTGGTGGTCGATAAATTTGTGCAGCGGATCATAGAAATAGCTGAATGGTACCAGCACGCCTGCTTCACTGTCTTTCAAACGAATGGCTGATTCCTGGAACAATGCCAGCATGGAACGGGACTGATCGGATAAGTGTTTTCCACTGGCTCCATGGGTACGAACAGCAGTCAATACCTGTCCCAGTAAGTTAAACTGATATGGAATAAATGGATAGCAATCTGCAAAGTCCGTCTTGTCTGTATATAATTTCTTATCTGCGGTATCCGCAGTAAAGGTAATCAAGTTCTTGATAATCGACTCTTTCTGCTCATACAGCAGTTTCAATGCAGATTCTGCGATCTCATTTTTCTCCAGAATACGTTTCCGAATAACTTCATCGACGTTAGATGCAGACAGGGAAAGCCTGGTATCAAAACGTCCCTGAATCTTTGAAAAGTCATTACCTTTTGTCTTTGTAATCGAATCAATGTCTTCCTGGCTGGTAACGATCACCCATGCTTTTCCTCTGCAGGCAGTTCCCAGATCTTCTACGATGGTCTGCAAATTCAGCATCAGCTGTGTATCATCTGCAATATACTGTCCGATCTCATCTACCAGGAAAATCACATGATGGTTCGGTCCTTTTTTCTCACAGTATTCTTTGACCAAAGATACGAATTTCTCAATGCTAAGATCATAGCTGCCTTTTGCATTTTTACACCAGTTACGGGCAGCTTCTTCACTCATAAAATCCATCGCCACGATGGTTTTGACAATTTTATCCTGGATCACCGCAAAAGCCTGTCTCTTTTTCTCCCATGGTGCTCCTGCGTTCTCTTCAAATTTTACTTTGAACTCTTCAAATCTGCCTTCGTTATCCAGCTGTCGTTCAAATTCTGCAAGATATGGAATAGAACCACAGTATCCCTGCATCTCATTAAAGACTTTCATAAAGACTTCTACGATAGCCTCTTTACCAGAACCAACCTTTGCAGAACCTTTAGAATCAATATTAAAGAGCATGACATCAGAAGAAATGGTTCCGGAATTGGTCATTTTCGCAATGAGCATCGGATCTTCAATTTTCTTGCCATCGGTAAAGTATTCGATAGCTCTTTTTCCTTCTACCACACTATTTTTCAGCAGGTAGGACAGAATCTTTAAGAAGTGAGATTTACCACTTCCAAAGAAACCGGAGATCCAAACACCCATTTTATCCGTATTGCTGTTGATTCCTTTTTCGTAGTTATCAAAGAAATCCCGGAAATGTTTCAGCAGTTCTTTGGTAACAACATACTCATCCAATTCCTGGTATACATTTTCTTCATCGGACTGACCGACTTTGATAACGCCTTTGATATCACGGTCAATCTTTTTCTCAAACATGTCTTTAATCTTCATTTTTCTTCCTCCGTGTTTACACGAGCCGGAATGCCCGGTAATAGTTTCTGGAATCCATCGTTCCAAATAATTTCAAATCCTGTCCGCTGTATTCTCCCGGATAAAACATTACAACCGGCACACTGTCCAGTACCTGATGTAAATTGTTCAAGATGTTATGACTTGCTATGATCGGATGACATTTGCCAACTCCTGTCAGAAATACCACGCTATCTGTTAGGTCTTCCTGCAAGATCTTTGTGATAATCAGATTTAGTTCGTTGGTCTCATCCAGTCCTAATGTCTCTACCAGGCTGTCTGCCATATCAAAAAATCCGTTTTCTTTTTCCAGATCAAAGAAGGCTTCCAGATATCCTTCCTCTTCCAATACCTGAATCATCGTGTGGAACAGGTCAAATTCAATAATTTTAAAATCTTTATTTCCGTTGTTGATTCGATCTTTCAAATATGCGATATGGTTTCGCACTTCCAGTTCTGCTCTCGGATCATAATCAAATACATAGTAGCCGACTTCATTTCCCAGACCTTTATTTTCACGAAAAGACTTTTCCGAGATCTTATCCTCGATCCGGTTCAGTCTTTCCTCCAGACTTAATCTTGCCATTCTTAGACTCCCTTCACCGCTTTCAAGTATTCGCCCAGTCCATTTGCCACCAGCAGTTCTTCTGTTCTATAGTCGATATGGATTGGTTTCATGGTTCTCGGCTTTGCGCTGCTTTCCAGTAATCCTGCCTCAAACATCATTCTGGTAAAACACTGCTTTAACTTTTTCACTGCGGTGTCTGTCCATCCTGCTACTACATCACTCTGTAGTGCTTTATCCGCAAAGAATACATTCAGATCTCTATCTGTAATCTCTTTTTCCCCAAGTCGAAGCTTCTCATCATAAACTTCATGAAGGAACTCAAAGAATAACCGACTGTCCAGCAGAATCGCAATCAGGTTCAGAATCTTTGCTGTCTCCACATCACATGTCGTAAATGCCAGTAGAACCGCTTCCGGCAATGCAGATACTCTTCTGTATGTACCATTCAGTACCTCATAAGCCCTGTACTCTGCTTTCACCTGATAGATGTTCTTCTCCCAGGCAATCTTACGGATATCAGCTTTGTCGTACCCTTTCAGAATATAGCTCGCTGTCTTTCTGGATTCCTGCAGCCAGAATAGTTTGGATGTTAATCCTGCGCTGTATTCCATTACTGCCCACCATCCTTTTCTTCTTTCTCATAATGGACAATATCCCCGAAATCACAATCCAGCTTGTCACAGATTTTCTCCAAAACTTTCATAGACACCAGTTCTCCGTTGGTCATTTTGGCTACGGTACTGCTACTGATTCCTACCAGATTCATCAGATCCATTTTTTTCATATTTTTGTCAATCAATAACTTCCATAATCCATTGTATGATACTGCCATATGCTCTACCTCTTCGTTGTATAAAAACTTATGGTTTTCGTATATTCAGAAGTTTATTTTTTGTTTTCGTTCAAAAACTTCCAATCTATATCATTGTACCATACTCTATGTTTTTGTTCAATGAATGTTACCATGATTTCTTCGACTTTGCGAATTTAAAATTTGATAAATCCAAGTGTAGCAACTGATTTATTTCTATCATTCACCTTTCATTTCCCATTACTCTTCCAGATACATTTTCAATGCGTTATAGCAGTTCAACGTCTCGCTGTCTGCATCGTTAAAATTCTGGGAATATGTCTGAAGACTACCTGTTGGATCTGTTGCTAGATTCGTAAGGGATATGTAAGCATCGTATAATTTTGAAAGCGAATCATACGCATCTTTATAATCTTCCGGTGGATTCTTCAATTTTTTCATCAGTGAATTGACAGTATCTTTATTGTCATTGATATCTGCAAGCTGACTGCTAAAACTACTGTCAGAGAACAGATTCTGTAACGCATCGTTAAAATCTGATACATAGTAACCATCTGGTTTCGTGTACTTATCGGTCTTGCTGTCACTTTCTTTATAAATTGCATTGTACCAGACCTGTTTAATCAAATTTCCACAAGTCTCTGCATCACTGGCACCGGAAAGTATCGAATATGCCGCCAAACTTAGATTGCTTCCATATTCTTCGCTCTGTTTCTGTGCCTCCGCTGCAGCCTTAGCTGCCACATTCTTTTTATGTACCTGAACACCGACTGCTGCTAAAATTGCAACTGCTATAACTGCTATTATTCCTATCACGATCAGCTTCTTTGATTTCTTGCTGACCTTGACGCCAGTTACTTCCACCTGCTGGGGCACAACTTCCGAAGTAGCATTATTCTCTACAGGACATCCACACTTTGGACAGCTCTCCATTCCCTCTTCCAGCTCCGCTCCACAGTCCGGGCAATGCTTCTTTTCTTCTGGAATCAACACCGCTCCACAGTGTACACACTTCTTTGCCTTATCCGATATTTGTTCGCCGCAATTCGGGCATGTTGTCATTGCCATAATCTTTTTCCTCCGTACTTTGTATTTATTGTGCTTTTTGATATAAGACCGGTTTTAGACGATCATATATTTCCAATCCCTGCTTTCTGCCAAAACGATGTAACGAACTCAGATAAATCACCTTTTTGTTATCACCCGTCTCAATCAACTCCTGAATTTCTCCCAGTTTATCTGCAAATGCTCTTGTTCCAAATATTTGTCTCAATACTTCCTGCAGCCGTTTTCTTTCCTCATATTTTGCCTGAAAAATATCTATATCTACACCATTCAGCTTGTTTTTCAGACGTTTTACTCTTTCACTATTATCATTGCTTGCTATCAGACTTCTTTCTATAGATGGTGACAGAATCATTTTTTTATTAGATGGAAGTCTAACATCCCAGTAATCACGAACTGCATGGAATCCTTGATCTTTACTGATAATTGCTACCCGGTCATTATGTCCATTTCCATAAAATTCCCCGACTCTAGTTGCGATATAAAAATCCAATCCGTTTTTTCCCGTCTTAACCAATTTGCAGGTATCAAAAGCACATCCAGATTGCTCTATCTCTTCCAAATAGCGATTTTCGCAACTATGTGCAGCTGAACTGAAGAAAAGTGTCACATAGTCATTTGGTTCTAATAAGTCTGCCCCTCTTAATCCATTGCTCCTTACATTTTCAAAATCAATCAAAAAATACATCTTTATCCTCTTTTCTGCCTGTGACTTTTCTCTCTGTACTCTTCAATTTCTTCTTTCCAGTCATCCTCAAAGAATGGTTCTGCTTCTGTACACGATACCGCCTTGCTGAGGGCATTTCCAACTGCTCTGAAATTCACAGCGATTCCTTCCGGATCATTCTCATATGTTACAGACCGATTCCTTGCAATACCAATCTTTTCTGCTTCTTTTCCAGCATCAATATTGGCTCCCAGGAACAGGAACTCCCATCCACATTCTTTTTTTGCCTCGATCTTTCGCCGGATCTGTTCTTGTGTATAATGTTCACTGGAATTTTCCAATCCGTCCGTGGTAATTACAAAGATAACTTTCCCCGCTCTGTGATCCTCTGGCAAATGCTTTTGCACATTCTCCATCTTTTCAATCGCTGTACCGACTGCATCCAGTAAAGCCGTGCAGCCACGCACAAAGTATTCCTTTTCCGTCAGAGGCTCTATAATCTCTACTGGAAATCTGTCATGAATGATATCCACTTCGTCATCAAACAGGATCGTTGTTACATTTACTTTGCTTCCCTGCTTCTTCTGTTTGGCTATCATTCCGTTAAAACCGCCAATCGTATCGCTCTCCAGACCGCCCATTGAGCCACTTCTGTCCAAAATAGAAACCAACTCCGTTAATTCTGTATTCATGTGATAACCTCCTTCTCGGCTTGCCCCTCAAGCCATTATGGTATCCCCTTGTGGGATAACTTTTTTCTCAGCTTGTGTTTTAAGCATCATGGTGTTTGTTGTTATTCACATTGTATCTACAAAACTAACAGAGTTGGTCGCCTGTCAGGTGACAATTCATACGAATATATCCTTATTTTTTTCTTTTATACAGAGAACATATGGAAGAATTACACCACTTCTCAAGTTTTGTGCATCGTCCACTTTCAGAAAAATATATGCATAAAACCTCCTATCCGAATATCGGCTGTCCGTAGGCATCCAGTACATCATTGATTTCGAACATATCATAGATCTTATTTTGCAGGAAGTATGCCACTATAATATCGGTCTTAGAACTTCTGGATAAAGCAAATCCGGCACTTCCCAGTAAGTCTTTCGCTTCATCTAATGACAATTCCAGTGCAATCGTAAAAGCAAGAACCGTTTTCTTATTCGGAACATAGTTTACGTCTTTTCGGATTTTTGAGAAATGTCGCCGATCCACGTATGCTTTTGTATATGCTTCCGAATCTGTCATCCCCCGCTCATCAATCATACGAAGAAGCCGTTGCGAAAAGGTTTCTTCCAGCTGATCCATCAGATTGTCTATATTTCGATTCACTGACATGGTAGAAGACATTCCTTTTTTTATCTTTGTCTTCTGCATGGTGGACACATCAAATTCTTCAGGTTTACTGCTTTTCTCTTGAACTTCTTCTTGCAGTGCCTTTTCTTCTGCTCTTTTTTTCCGAAATCTGGTAATCCGGTCGAAAATCGACAGCATTTCCTTGTCGATCTTTATATCATCCTTTGCCGGTTCAAAATATTTATCTATGTACTTTCCAACTTCATCAATTAACCTCTGATCTGCCATACTGCCACCGTCCATTTCTCATGTTTTAGTCATAATACTAATTTCATTCATCAAGTATCGCAACACTCTTCTGTTTATCCAAAGATATCATATGTGTCTTCTCTGGAAGTCGCATACCAGGCGACATTCTTCTTTAATCTACCGTTAGTATACCATTGACCAAGACCAACAATATATAAAAAATTCATTTTTCTAGGAATATAAAGAACGAATGGTATAAAACCGTTCCATAAACAAGCCCAAATGATCCAAATCCGACCATTAAAGGAAAGGGAAAGAACACGCATTTTGTTTCCAAGGGTTTTCGACACTCTATGAAGGTAATAAGAAATCAAATTATTTTACTACTGATATTGTTATTTCATATTGTTCTGAACTTTTCCTGCGTAATCGTTCCATTCCTATAACCTTGTCCAGTGCTGCCGCATCAACCATGTGTCAAGCCATCAAGGAATACCTTGGTGTGAAAAACAAGGCCGAATATGATAGACTTTACAGAGGTTTGGAATTATTAGATGAAGGAATTGTCGCTGAAGAAAACGAAAGTCTGAAATTCTTAAAAGCCACTCGTTACGTTCCTATCAAAGACAATCCTGATGCCAAATGGATATCTGAATTTTTTGAAGAAGCTTATACTGGTGGATTCAATGCTGCCTTATTTCTCGGATGGATCACAGATCCTACTACTGATCTTGATCTTCAGAATGCCTATCCTACTGCTATGGCCAACATTGTTGATATTGACTGGTCAAAACGTGCAAAAGATTTTCCTCCGGATTGTGAACTCACCTTGCAGGATTTGGGTGATCCTCTGGTTCCTGCAGTCGCTGTTGGTGATTTTGATTTTCCAGATGACTGCTATTGTCCAAACATTCCCGTTCCTGTCCCCGGTGGTATAAAAGCTTATCCGCTTCATGGAAGAAATGTATATATGACTGGTCCCGATATGTATCTTGCTTAAAACTCGGCGCAAAAATAAAAATTTCCAGAGGATTTTCTTGCGAGATACTTCTCAAAGACGGAAAACCTTCGCAATGCCTGGCTTACGCCTTAACCAATCTCGTGCAGGATCGTATGTGTGCCAAAAAATTTTATAAAGATACTCCTATCATCGAACAGAGTTTGAAAGTCATGGCTGCTTCTTGTTATGGGAAGACTTCCCAGAATGTTTGTCCCAAAACACGTTATAGTGCTAAAAGTATGACACATGAAAATTCTGAACCATCCTCTGTAACCAGCCCTTATCATGCCGCCTATACAACTGCTTTGGTTCGATGTATGCTAATTGCCTGCATAAACCAATTACATAATTTGGGATATTCTGCTTACTCTGTAACTACTGATGGATTTATAACAAATGCACCAACAGAAGTCGTTCGTTCTCTTGAAGCTTACGGTTTTGCTAAGATTTTCCAAAACGGTAGATATATATTGAATCAAACAACCGAAGTTTGCAAAGCTAACCATGTATGGGAAGCAAAGCATTACAACACTACCTTTTTAAATATCACCACAAGAGGAAATGTAGCTGTAAATGACGACGGTGTACTTGCTCATAACTCTTACACAACCGGAAAAGAAAAGGACAGCCGGGCCGATAGAGATGCCTTTCTTCTTGCTGTTCTGTCTCGTACAGGTCCTTTAGCATGTACTTCTGAAGACAGGACAAGATTTTCTGCAATTGCCGAATACAAACAGGATTTTCATGTTACGGAAAAGACTCGCCATATTTCCATGAACTTTAATTTCAAACGTTGTCCCCTGATAGAAACTGCTTATGATGTTCCTGTCCATTACTGCAGTCGCGATGGAAAGAGTCATGTAGATGCCATAATCGCCAATTACGATACTCGTCCATATAATAACATCGAAGAATTTCTGAATTATCGTAATACCGTTAAATCCAACAAATGCATTAAAACCAAGAAAGATCTCGAATGTGTATATATAAAATCCACCAACAAAATCAATGGCTATATCGGAAATGATCTGGAACGGAAGCAATTACTTTCTATTCTCATGGGGTATCGTTCCGGACTTTATAAAATTTCTTCCCTGGATGGTTTAAAGCAATCAGATGCCGTTGCCCTTATTAACAGCTGGGACATTGCTCAAATCACGATTAATGACTGGAAAAATTGTTCTAGAGCGTGTTTGAAAAAGGCTTTCTGCAAGATGTGCGTCACAGTTTGTGGGAG